>ERZ772827.129-NODE-129-length-40953-cov-4.892660_pt1 | contig 40953 bp, 49 predicted proteins | sample MGYA00580850_ERZ772827 | MGnify/ENA primary metagenome ERZ772827 (study PRJEB29015, sample SAMEA2737950) | human oral metagenome | biome: human oral; feature: human-associated habitat; material: dental | place: China | collected 2145 ... | reverse complement strand
GCGTTTCACGGTTTGGCCGAACTGGTTTCTTGTCCGTTCCATGATGCAGACGATATTGTGCCCCGCCTGCCGCAGTTCGCAGATGCGGGCATTGCAGCCCATGATGCCCATCTGGTGCATATCGTAGGCGGTCAGGCTCTGCCCGCTCTGCAGGGCGGAGAGGATGCGCTGGTTTTGCGTGGGGATGGTAGAATGGCGGGTAGTGGCAATTCCCTTTGTTTGGCCGTTCGGATGCTTGGCGTTCGGGCGGTTTTTGTTTTGCATGGCCTGCCTCCTTAGCGGTTCTCCGCCAGCTTGCAGATGTAGCCGTCAATCTCTGATTGCAGCCAGCCGGTGGTATTGGCGGAAACTTTGAAGGGTTTGGGAAAGTCGGGGCGGTATAGCCGGTGTTTAGGGTTGTTCCAGTTCCAAAGGGTGGAGAGGGAAACGCCGAACAGGGCGGCGGCTTGTTTGGGGCGGATGATGCTTTGTTGCATGGTTTGATACCTCGTTAGCTGTTGTTGGATAACGGGGCAAAGAATAAGCCGCCTCATGGGCGGCTTTCTAGGAAGTAGCGTGTTGATTTCCGGTAGTAGCGTGCTGACTTCCGGAAGTCAGCTAGTTGATTTCCTATTTTGGAAATTTTTTATCCACGTCATAACGGTTTTTTCAGATGGTTCTCGGTAAGCGGGGATAGCTCTTTCAGCGATTGAATCCCTTATCATTTTGCACAACGCAGCCTTCCCGCCGTGTTGCTCAAGCAATGCCTGGTGCTCTTCAAGAAGTTCGTTTACGGCGGCAATCGTGCCTGCCTTTTCGTAGGGGCTTTGTTTGGCTTTTCCTGCTTTTCTTGCTGCTTCTACTTTGTATTGCTCCTCAATCCGTTTTTTTAATTCTTCTGTAGGCTCAAAAAGATTTTTCAACCTTTCTGCCATACAAACAGCCTCCATAGCTTGAACAGCTAACATCATTACTGAAAGCTTCCTATTTACATCAATATCTTCATTACATATAGAGCCTATTAAGTAGATAGCCAATAACGCAAAAATTCTAGGCTTACTTTCTTCCAAACTTAAGCCGTCTTGAAAGATTTCCTTGTAATCAAAAATCCATGCATCAATGTAACATTGAATCAAAGTTGCTACATCTGATAATAGCCAATACCCGTAATCATTCCCCATATCTTCATCAATAAAATATGATGTATCAATAATTACACCTCTAAACCTTTGCATAATCAGGTTTAAGTCAGAAAAATCATCTATTTTTAGAATAGCAAGGGCGCGGCGGTTAATTTCAAGTAAACAACCGTTTCCAGATAATGGGATAGTCTGCGCATCAAACGGATTAAATTTATAAAACCTAAAATCTAAGTCTTCAGAAAAAATTTTTTATTTCCACATACTTTGCATTAGCTTCATTATCCAAGTCTTTTTCTGTAAAAATTCTATTTTCATCATCAATGAAACAATCAGAACCATCAGCATTCTTGCACTTACCATCTTGCCCTATATAATATCCGTATTTTTCTAACTGCTCTTGTTTGCCGTACATCTGCTAATCCTTAACTAAAAATGTTCTCAAACAGCCTCAAACGGGTTTAGTGGCGCGGGGAAATTTCCAGCTCTATATCGGCAGCGGTATCGGGATAATTCAGGCTTTGCAGCGCCTCTAGTGCGCTCCGACGGCCTCCGGTCAATTTCTGATACTCTGCATAACTCAACAGCACATGCGCCGGCCTGCCCCTGTTGGTAATCACAACAGGGCTTTTTTCTGCCTCTTGCTGGGCGCGGTAGGTGTGCCGGGCAAATTCTCGGCTGGTCATGACGGCAGGCATGGTGTCCACCTGTTGAAAAATGTTGAAACCAAAATACTAGGTTTTGCCAAGCCCTGCCGCTATCTACACAATACGGCGTTATACGGCATTAGGCTGGATTAAGGATAATGCGAAGCGAAATAAAACACCAGCCCGCCTGCCGGTGTCTTGTTTTTCAGGTGGCCTTCCGGCCAATATCCGGGCAGTTTCAGGCAATTGCCTCAATGCCTTTGTTTTTGACAATCGTCAGTAGTTTTAACGCTGTGCCGCTGGGCTTCTTAGTGCCGCGCTCCCATGCGGAAACTTGGTTTTTGCTGATATTCAGATACACGGCAAAGGCAGCCTGTGATAGGGCTTCTCGTTCGCGGATAGCGCGGATGGCCGCTCCGTCCAGCGGCTCTATTTCGGTCAGACATGATTTATCGAAGCGGCGCATGGTGGTTTTGTCGATTACGTCTATTTCATGCAGGGCTGTTGCCATTTCGTGAATCACGCCGCTTATTTCGCTTTTGTATTGTCTCTGCTTCATTTCCCAAGCTCCAATAAACCCATTTTGACAATCAGCATTTCCAGCTCTTCATTGCTGCATTTGGTCGCATATCGCGCCAAGGTTTTCAAATCCGCCAATTCTTGGGCGGTAATGTTTTCCCGGTCGGATTTGGCAAAGGCATACATGAAAAACGCCCGCTCCCCGTGCTTGAACAGTATCAGGCTGCGGTAACCGCCGCTTTTCCCCTGCCCCTTGCGGGCGATACGCTGTTTGATTACGCCGCCGCCCAAATCCGCATCTATCAGGCCGTTGTCTGCCCGCCGCACGGCTTCGATTAAGTCGCTGTCGCTAATGCTGTGTTTGGCGGCAAACTTGGCAATCCATCTGTTTTTGAATATCCGCATGTGTATTCCTTAGCATTATATTAGTGATGCCGTTATGCGGCAATATACGGGGTTAGGCGGCAAGTTTTCAGGTAGCCCCGCCTGTTGCAATTAAGGCTTGGGCTTGGCGGTATCGCTCCCGCAGATAGTCTGAATACCATTGCATCATCTCCCTCCGCTCGGCCAGATACTCCGCCCGGTTGTAGGCGGCCTTAATCCGATTTTCTTCAACGTGGGCAAGCTGGCGTTCGATGGCGTCGGGGTTGTAGCCCTGCTCGTTCAGTATGCTGCTTGCCAAGCTGCGGAAGCCGTGCGGGGTGGCTATGCCCTTGTAGCCCATGCCGTTCATGATTTTGCCTAGGGTATTTTCGCTGATATGGCCGTCTTGTTTGGTGCGGCTGGGAAATAGATAGGGGGTATTGCCGGTTAAATCTTGCAGCTCTTGCAACAGCTCCAGCGCCCAATCGGAAAGCGGCACGGTGTGCTGCGGCTTGGGAGCGGTTTTCTCGTGCTTCATACGTTCGGCAGGTATCGTCCATGTGGCCACCTGAAAGTCTATCTCCGTCCATCTCCCGCCCCTTAGTTCGGTATTGCGCACAAACACCAGCATCAGCAGTAATAGGGCGATTTTGTTCGCCGGTTCAATCTCGGCCAGTATCAGGCGGCGGTAAAACTCAGTCAGTTCTTCACACGGCAGGGCTGCACGGTTTTTGGCCGGTTGCTTGGCAATGTATTTGCGCAATGCACGGGCAGGGTTGCGGTCGGTTACTTCCAGCATGGCCGCATAATCGAAAACCGCGCCTGTCCATTCCCTCACCTTTTCGGCGGTGTTGCTCACGCCCCGCGTTGTGATGCAGTCTAAGACTTGTTTGATTTGCCCTACCGTGATGCTGTCTATCGGTATTTCTCCAATCAGCGGGAAAACGTCAGTTTCAAAATAGCGCATGATGCGCTTTGCATGATTCGACTTCCAGCGGTGTAGGTTGTCGGCATGCCAGCGGCGGGTAAGGGCGGCAAAGGTATTCAGTAAGGCCGCCCGCCTTTCCTGTTTGGCCTGTTGCTTGGCGGCAGCGGGGTCTTGCCCGTCTGAAAGCAGACGGCGGGCGTTTTCGGCAGCCTGCCGGGCTTCGGATAGGGAAACGGCAGGATACTTGCCGATAGTCAGCGTTTTTTCCTTGCCGTCGATACGATATTTCAGGCGGAAGATTTTGCTGCCTGCCGGGGTAACTTCCAGATACAGGCCGCCGCCGTCAAACAGCTTGGCTTTCTTTCCTGTACCGGTAGGTTTCGCGTTCTTGATTTGGCGGTCGTTCAGGGGCATTCTGGGGGTATATTTTTGATGGTATTTTCTGGATGCCCCCAATCATACCCCCACAAAGGGGGCAATTCAATTAGACGACATTAGACGGGATTAGCTTAGCAAGGAAAGAGAGAGGGCAACTTGAATCAGCCTGAAAGCCTTGCCTGTATTGAATTTGGCTGATTGCATTGGATGGCATTAGATGCAAAAAAAACAGCCCGAAAATTTGGGCTGTTTTGTGAAGGTGGTGCGGACGGAGCGCACCTATGTGTGTCCTATTTCCGCACCGTCTCCGTCTCTGTTGAACTATATTCGCCTACATATCAACACCGTACAATTCAACATTAAACTATATCATTCCGCATTAGCACTGTTTTGCCCTATCATATTTGCACCCAAATTGCACCAAGATAGATATGGCAACCATCATACAGCGCAATGGTAAATGGCGCGTACAAATCCGCATGAAAGGCGTTTCACGTTCCGCCACCTTCGAGCGGGCAACAGATGCAAGGGCGTGGGCGGCACGGGTGGAGTCTCAAATTATGGACGGCATCCAAGGCAATGCCCCGCGCAATACTGTATTTGCCGATATTGCCAAGCGCTACCTAAAAGAAGTAACCCCATCCAAACGCGGCGCGCGTGAAGAATCCTACCGTATCGGGCGCGTACTGAAAACACCCATTGCCAATATACAGCTTGCCGACTTGCGCCCGCAGGACTTCGCCGACTGGCGCGACCAACGATTACAAGAAGTATCCCCAACCAGCGTAGGGCGCGAGCTGACTACCCTATCCGCCATCTGTGAACACGCCATGAAGGAATGGGGGCTGCTGCGCGAAAACCCCGTGCATAAAATCAGCAAGCCAAAAAAAGGCCGGGCGCGGACAAGGCGACCAACTGAACAAGAGATAGCCGATATTTGCGCAGTCCTATTATATCAACCGGACGGCAAGCCGGAACTGGTGGTTCAGCGGGTAGCTATCGCTGTTTTATTCGCTATCGAAACCGCCATGCGGGCAGGCGAAATTTGCGGGCTGAAATGGGCGGATGTGAATTTCACGCGCCGGATTGCCCACCTACCGATTACCAAGAACGGCGACAGTCGGGATGTACCGCTATCCAAGCGCGCACTAGAACTGCTTGAGCAACTGCGCGGCATTGATGATGATTGGGTGTTCAATTTAGATGCTCAAAGCCTAGATGTGCTATTCAGGCGGGCGCGGGATAACTGCGGCATTATCGACCTGCACTTTCATGATACCCGCCGCGAAGCTCTCACGCGCCTATCTAAAAAAGTACCGGTGGAAGTGCTGGCAAAAATCAGCGGCCACCGGGATTTACGGATACTGCTCAATGTGTACTATCGCCCTGATATGGCAGATATTGCACAAATGCTGGATTAGCGCGGCCATGCCTTTATCAACCCGTCATGCCTAGCCGCGCAGTCGTTATACAGATGCACCACCTCTAACGCCCACGGCAGCATGACCTTGCCCGTGGTACCGGATAATTCAGGCAGCCTTGGGCAGGGTGAAGCTAAATCAGCCGGTGGCTCAACGGCGTTCGGCAATGGCGGCGTTGAGGACTGACACCCCGCTTGCATCAGTGCAATCGTCAATATACACAGGCCGCTCGATAATTTTTTGTACCACTTCACGCTGCACTCTCACTTTCTCGTCCGCTTCGGACTTGGTTTGTTGATATTCCACACTTGCTTCGCGGGCGGTTTTTTGATGCTGTTGATGCTGCTCTAGCATCTTGGCAGTGATGGCCGCTGTGGCCGCATCGTAGCCCGCCCGATAACGCGCCCTGCCGTATTGCACTTCGCCGTATATCACGGCCAGCACCGCCACGCCGCCGAGCAGCGGTTTCCAGTATTTCAATATCCATGTCATGGGTATTCCTTTCTTCTCTATGTTTACATCTGCAAACGATTTCACTATAATCAGGCAACCTTAATCAATCAGGCAATCAGCATGGGCAAGCACCCCAACAAACATATCCGAGCCGCATTGGCTTATGCCGAGCAGCACGGCTGGGCAGTTGTTCCGGCGGGCAAATCCGCCCATGCGTTTTGCCGCCTGCGCTGCCTGCAAGGGCATGCCGAACACCAAATGAGCGTGTGGAGCACGCCGCGCAACCCGGAAAACCATGCCAAACAAATCATCCGCAAAGTAAACGAATGCCTGCCCGAACAGGAGTAAGCCATGAATACCTACCATTTCAGCATCCTCATCCGCGATACCGACCTGCACGATTTGGAAGACCGCCTGTATGAAGCGGGCTGCGACGATGCGCTGCTGTGCTTCTACAACCAAACCCCGTATCTCGAATTCGACCGCGAGGCCGAGAGTGCCGAAGCCGCCGTGCGCAGCGCCTTAGACAACATCCGCGCCGCCGGATTCGGCGATTTGGTGTTGCAGGAATCCGGCGTGGCTACCCTGTCCGAGATGGCCGCCCGCGCCGGGCTGACCCGCGCCGCCCTCTCCAACTACGCCACCGGCAAGCGCGGCGGCGGCTTCCCCGCGCCGATGTACGGGGTGGGCAGCGGCTCCGCCCTGTATTCGTGGCCGGAAGTGGCCGGCTGGCTGCACCGGCACGGCCAGCTGTCGCAGGCGCAATACGACATCGCCCGTGTGGCCGGATAGTTTCAGGTAGCCTCATCCCGCCCCGCACCATGTGGGGCGGTTACGTATCAACCCTACGGATGCAGCCCAAACAGATACTGCGTTTTGCCGCCGTTGCCGCGCTTGGTGGCAGTCAGAATCTGATTGCGCTCCGCCGAATTGTGGCGGCAGCCGAAATGTACCCAGCCTGATTCACCGCGTTCCGGGAATTCAAAAATCAGCTGGTCAAATGTGATTTCTCCGGCATCGCGCATTTGGATAATGTCGCGCGCCAGTTGCAGATTGCTGATGCCGGCCGCATCAATATCCGCCGCCGAGCCGAAACGGTGCGCCGAAGTTTTCGAGCCGCCCACCGCGCCGTTTACCGCCGCGCTGCGGAAGCAGGATAAAACGTGGATGCTCACTTCGCGCCCGTACTTCTTGCTCAACCAGGCGCGGATTTTCTCCAAGCGTTCGGCAGTCTTTTTGATGTTCCCCAGCTCTTGTTCGTTCGGCTTGTTCTCCAAGCCCAACCGCCTGCCGGTGGCGCTGTTGGTCAGTTCTCGATAGGTAAAGTGTTCTGTGATTTTGGTTTCCGGTGTCATTGCCTGTTGTGTCATTTCGTTTCCTTTCCGTTTTTCGTTTTCAGGTAGCCTGAAGTAATAACCGCCGCATACCCGGATACAGCGGGCAGAGGCGGCGGTCGCCAAAACTATTCCGGCGGCGGTGGCGGCTCGTCATCATCCACAACCACCACCGGCGGCTTCTCGGCGGCGGGCTGGCGGTGGTAGCCCAGCTTGCCCAGCACAAAATCCAAGATGCCGCCCGCCGTATCGGGCGAGAGCGCGCGTGCCGAATCCAGCAGCACATCGCACATCGTCCCGGCCAGTATCCCCACCATCAATGCCAAGCGCGGCATATCCTTGGGCGTGAGATCGTCCACCACCGCCAGCGACAAAAACAGCGCCGCGATCAGGTCGCCGCACTTGGCCGAGGTGCTTTTATCTTTCGCGCGCATCGACACCCGCAGCGAGCCGACAAACGCGCCCACCACCGCCAGCAGCGTTTTGCTGGCAAAAAATCCCGCAAGCAAATCATTCACGATGCCTTCTTTCCGGCGGTCTGCGCCGCCTGTCTCTCATCACGCAACATATCCTGCAAATGCTCGCCCACCAGCCAGACTGCCAAGCTCCAAATGCCGAATACATAAGCCACCACCTGCGCCGCCGGCGTATGCCGCACCCAAAAACTGGTTGCCAGCAGCAGCCAAATCAGCGGCGTAATCCGCAGCGCCCCCACTCCCACCGCATGACTGCGCGGGCTGCTGCTCCACATCGACCACGCCGACAGCAACGCCAACAGCAACAGCATGAGCACCACAAACCAACGCGGCAATCTGGTGAGCCCCGTCCACAGCGGTAGCGAGCCAAAACCGTTTACGCCAAACACCCAAGCCCAAACCAGCAAAAAGCCGATATTGACGATTTGCAGTGCCCGCGTGCCCGTGCCGAATACCCAGCGCCGCGCCGAATCCGGCAAAAAGCGCAGATTCCACAACCAAGACAAAGCCGCTTTCGCGTATCTGCAAAAGCGGCAGGAAGTCAAACGGTTATACCAAGTTTTTGCTCGCTCAAACATGACGGTCTCCTTTAAAAATAGCGGCTAAATCATTCGGGCTAAAACGCCAGCTCTCGGACAACCCCAAAGCCGCGCCCACCCACTCGCTGCAAAACCAACGCTTACGGTTTTCAGGCAGCCAGAACACCACACCGAACGCGCCGGGCAGGTCGTAGCCTTGGCCTTGGGTTTTCTTCCATAAACCATGCAGCCGCTCGCCCACGCCGTCCGGCAGCGGGATTAAATCCCACTTGGCAGACGGCAGCGGCATGACTTTCATGCGCACCCCGCCATCACGCAGGCTGGCGGAGTAGCATTCGTATTCCTGCCCGTCTGCCGTTTCAGGTAGCCTCACCGCAATCTCACAATGACTGTACTTGCCACGGGTCAAAACACGAGTGAGCCAGTCGGTAAACCGTGCCACCCATACGCGCCAGCCCGTGCCACCACGGTGGCCGTGATACAGAGCCAAGAAAATCATTTGCCCACCTCGCCCAGTTTGTCGGCAATCGGCTTAATCTCTGCCAAGATTTCCGCTGTGCGTTTGTCCACTTCGGCGGCAGTCTTCAGCCCTTTCAATTCAAATTTACGCATCCGCAACACACCTAGTTTGCCCATTACCATGCGCAGGTTGTCGGCTTGGGCAATGATGATGTCGGTCGCTTCGCAGGCGGTTTTGCCGGCAGGTTTGGCAAAGGCCGCCACTTGCATCGGTGCTTCGCCTTTGCAGCCGCCGGCCTTGTAATCCCTTGCCTGTTGTTCGCGCAGCAGATACTCAGGCTGGAAACGGGTAACGTGGCGATAGGCTTCATCAACCAAATCATTAATTGCCTTAGTACCTTGGTCGATGGCTTCGGCCAAGAGTTGGGAAGCAGCGGCTTTATCTAATACCCATTCCTTGCCGTCCCATTGGTGCAGATGGCTGGGCGCGGTGGTAGCCAGTACGGGCTTGCCGTCTTTGCCCGGCATAATGGTTTTACCCTGTGCTTGCCCCGCCAGCAGTGCGGCGTGCTGCTCTTGGCTAATCGCTACCGCATCTTCAGGTAGCCTGCTGTGGATTTGGTCATCATAAAAAGCATTGTCAGATGTTGAGTAGTAAATCATCATTTCCTCCTAGTAGCCGATAGCGAGTACGAGTAGCTGTGCCATGTTGCCTCGAGCAACATCCACAAATCTGTTTTCCATCAAGCGGAAAGAGTTATTTGATTCCACACCAACGCTAGTCATGTAACCGTTGGACGTTCCAGCCCAAGCATCGCCACATATTGCGCCGAAGCATTTATTCGGGAAAGCAATAGGGAACTGATAAGCCCCTGCATAGCTGCCAATAGCCTTGTTTATCCTTATCCATTGGAAAATAAGATTATTGTGGAATTTTATATAGCCTGTTTCTGCAAGCTGGCCGGTAAACATACGGCTAGCTAAGTCGCCCACTTTCTCCTCCAACTCTTCCTTGGTCGCCGCCTTGTCCTTAAACTCATTAAAAACACTGGTATCCAGCTTAGTTCCCAGTTCGCCGTTTACATTGCTTACTGCACCTTCTGCGCTGGCGGCAGCAGCTTCCGCCCTAATCCGCGATTGCTCCGCCGCATCCGCGCTTGCTTTAGCTTCCCGTGCCGATGCCGCCGCCTGTTGGGCAGAGGTAGCAGCCGTTCCCGCTTGCTGGGCTACCTGTGCCGCCGCCTGCTGGGTTTGTGCCGCTGCCTGCAAAGCCTTGCGCCCTTCTTCCTGCACCTGCGTTTGCATATGCGCCACCTGCCGCAATACTTGGTGCAGCTCCGCTCCCTTCTCGCCGAAGCGGTGCCAGTTGGCTGCGGTAAACACGGCATCTTGGTTGGCGGTCATGCACACAAACAGATGGCCTTGGTAGTCCACAATATCTTTTTCCGCATAGCCGGTATTGGCCTGCCATTCGCCGCGCAGGTTAAAGCCGCCCATCAGGTTGATAACCGTTTCACTCAAAGCATGCAGATGCACCGTGGCATCCTTCAGGCTGCCGTCATCGCGCTGGATAAGTTCCAAGTTGCCCACAATGCCGTTAATTGACAGCGAAATACCGGATAGCTCGTCATCCAATGCCCGCGCGTTAATCGGGCTGCGCCCCGGCACATTGTTGCGTGTCTGTTCGGCAAATCCCGCCTGCGGTTCGTAGCGGTTTGGTTGCGCCATAAAAAATACCCCCGTTATTTCAACAGGGGTATTGTGGCAAAGTTTTAATCGGTTACGTTCAATCTGCCGATCGCCCGGGCATTTGTTCAAACAGCCGCTGCAAAGATTGCTGCCGCCTTGCCAGCTGTGCTTCTTTAGCTTGTTGGCTAAGCGTGTTATTGCGGCGGATGCGGCGCATATCAGCACGGATTTCCCGCTCTTGGCTATGCAAGCGCCGCTGTGTGGCCACGCGCAAATCTTCCGGTTTCTCGCCGCGCACCTTGATGCCAAATGCGCCCAATGCCGCGCGATATAGCTGCTTATCTTCGCCGCGATAGGTTTTACCCGTCCAGCCCAAATCTTCCAGCACTTCGGCAAACTTCGTGCCTTCCGTCTGGTTTTTCAGGCCGTCCATCACGTTGTTGCTGTGATAAGAGAACGGCATGCCCACGCTGGCCGGCAGGATCTGCCCGGCGATCCATTTGGCACGGATAACGGTTTTCTCGCCATCCGTCATGTAGTCCTGTGTGAGTTTGCCGCCAGTAAAGGTATCCACGTTGTTGAACATCGCATTGTAGGTGGATACCAACGGGCCATTCGGATTCATAAACTGCGGCACCGGCAGCCCGCCGGTGCGGTTGCCCACATCGGCAAAGTCGCCCAACGGCAGCCAACGATACACATCAATAAACATCGGCTTGCCTTGGCTGTCGTTCCACGGCAGGCGGATAAGCTTCGGGGTGCCAAACGAAGTAAAGCCCTTCATGTATTCCGGCATGTACTTGCGTTCTTCATCCTCGTCCGCATCATCGCCCAACATAGCGTAAGACATGGCATTCAGCGCATACATCAACCCGGTTATCGCTAGGAAGCGGTGCGGCCTAGTCAACGCCCCGCGCAACACCGCCGGAATGGCTTTATAGGTGTAGCTCACAAACGGCAGCAGGCCGGTATCGCGCACAAACTTAATCCCCTGCGGCACTTCGCCATAATCAAAGAAAAAGTTCAGCGTGTAATCCCGCGCTTCAGTATTGGATAAGCCCTTGCTGCGCGCCATCCGATACAAGGCCATTTTGAACACCTCGTCTTCTACGCGGTAGAAGGTTTGCGCCTTGTCCGAAATTTTACCTGGCACACCTAGAGCCAGCTTATCCGCCCGCTTCAATACGCGCCGGAAAAAGCTGTCAGTAATCACCGCATCATCTTCGGTATTGTTCAAGCCGGTAAACAGTTCGCGTATCCCTGCGCTGTCCACCGCTTCGCCCACCAAGCCCAGCTCCAACGCCTCACGATACAGCGCATCTTTGTTCCTGATGCTGGCCGCCGCCGGCTGCAAGTCGCGCACCCGCCCGCCGGCAATGAACAGCAGTGAGAAGTTAGATACCACGTTATTGGTATGCGCCACCGGGTTATAGACCGTCTTGGTCATTTTCCACCAGCCCAGCGAAGCACGCCAAATCTTCAGCGCCACATTCTGTACCGCAAACTGTTGCTCTAAGTGGTAGTACACATCGGGATGTACCCACATCCCCGCCAGCGCGCCGTAGCGGTGTACGCCGCCGGTACCGGCAATGGTATTAGTCGGCACAGGCTTCCAGCCTTCCACTTCCGTTTTACTGGCCAGCTCCTCGTTTTGGGCAATGCGCTGGAACAATACCCCTTTTGCCAAGTCAGCCTGTGTCTGCACGTAGCCTTGGGTAAAGCGCAAAATCGCATCACGCTCTTCGCCCATCTGCCCGCGCTCCTCTCTCGTGTAGTCGCGCCACATCAGCACCTTGCCGGCATGCTTACCTTGGTTGCCGAAGTCCTGCCGCAGCTCGAAGCCTTTGGCTTCATAGGCTGCCTGTTCGCTGCGTGGCACGGTTTTAAAAATCCCGCGCCCTTTCAAGTGCTGGCCGCCCAGTGCATTGCCCAAGCTGCCGCGCATCGCCTTATTGAATTCACGGTTCATCTTGGCTAAATCATTGCCGCCAAACAGCTCCGTGCGCTGGCGGTACAACCTGGGCAGGTAGGTATCCTTGAAGCGTTCCAAGCTGTCACGGCTCAACATGCCCAAGTCAGCCAGCTGCTCGCCCTGCCGGCTCAACAGTTCGCGGATGGTGCCGGCCAGTTCCTGCATTTCCGGCGATACTTCAATCCCCGGCGGCAGCTCTTTCTCCAAAATATCCGACAGCATGGCGCGCTCGTCTGCGGTCATCTGTACGCCGGCTTTTGCCATTTCCGAAGCCGTCATCCCCGCCACATTCAGCTGCGAGCGGTAATCACGCATCATTTCGGTAAATTCCTGCGGTGCGGTATTCGCCAGTTTCAACTTGGCCAGCACCGGCTTCACTAGGCGGCCTAATGAGTGGTAGGCTGCCAAGCCTTTCTCCCATTCGCCCAGCTCGTTCCTATCCAACCAGCCCGGCTTAGCCTTGTCGGACAGCTCCCCTGTGCTGCGGCTGTAGCGAATATCATCATTCCCCGCATCAAATGCCCCGCTGTTACCGGTGGCGGATTTGATTTGGTTTGGATTAAAGGCGGCATATTCGATGTCGGCATAACCCTCGAATGAGTCATCAACGATCGTGCCGTCAAAACCTTGCCGTTCCAATTCTTCGCGTAATTCGCTGCCTAACTTGCCAGTTTGGATGACAGGTTTTCCTGTAGGGTTTCGGATATTCAGGAATACCTGCATAGAACGGCTGCCGTATCCTTCCGCCGTTTCTGGGTTGGTGGCAAAAAAGAAGGCTGGGATTTCCACATTTTGCCGCGCTTTTGATAACTCGAATGTATGGAATTGTTCCTCTGTATTGTGATATACCACCAACGGCTCGCCCGTCTTCTCATTCACCACCTTGGAAGCATTGGCCGGGTCGTTCTCCCAATCGCCAAACCATTGCTTGAAAGCAGGCGTGCGCACCTGCACCCATTGGCGGTAGGTCAGTTCGGTTTCGCCGTCAGTCTTGGCTTGTTCGTAGGCTGCCTCCCCGCCGTATTTTTGCGCCGTTTCGTCAAACTGCTTCTGCTCATCCGTCAGCGAGCGGCTGTATTTCTCCTGGCTTGCATTCAGGCTGCCCGCAACTTCCTCCGCCCTGTCGATTTTGCGCAACAGCTCGAATACTTCGCCATCGCCAAATTCCGCCTGACGGATACCGAAGGCCTTCGCCAGCACCGATTGCAAGCGTTGGGCGAAACGGGCGAAATAACCGGCCAGCCCGCCGCGCATCGCCAGCGGGACGCTCACCTTGTATTTATCTTCCAACGTGGCATAGTCGCTATTCTTCATCGCAGAATACAGCTCCACCGCCGCTTCTTCGGTAGCAATATCAAGGGTAATGGCTTCGCCCGCCGCCTTGCGCTGGCGCAGGATGGTTCGCGCAAGCTGCTGAATGGTCGGGTTCAGCCGCGCCTGTTCCAGCACCCCGCGCCATTGTTGCCAGCCGGCCACATCGATTTTGCGATGCCCCAGCTCGTGCCACGCGGCAAATTGCGCCGCCCGCGCATTAGGCAGGTTATCCGCAATCAGCGTGATGCGTTTGCTCTTCGGGTCATACCAGCCATCCACCCCGCGCAAATCCTGCGCCCCATCCGGGCGGCGGGCTTCTTCGGCGGTCAATACATCAATCAGCCGCATATTGCGCTGCCCCACCGCGCGCGCCACCTGCTGCCGGATTTCCGCCACCCGCTCCGGCGTTGCCGTGCTTTGGGTGTTGCCGGAATGGTTCAGCGATAAGGCAGGGTTGTTTTTCAGGTAGCCTTGCAGGTTCTTTTCGGTTAGAATTTTGCCCAAACCTGTTGGCTGCAAGAGACGCCTGGGCAATAAAAGCCCAGAACGACTTGCCAGCAAACGGGTTTTTTCTTTGTCGATATATTTCAGCAGGCCATCATCTCGCCACTTAGCGAAGGTAGTCAGCGGGTTATACTTACCGCCCGCACGCGGCATAATAGTATTACCCGCTTCCATATCGTAGGCATTAACCAACACATGCGCTTCCAGCTGGTCTGCTTTCGGCTCGATGATGATGCGCACCATATTGCCTGCCGCTGTTTCCGGTGCAATGAATACCAAGCGGTCGGATTCCGTCTGGCTCTCAAACACCATTGCCGGATTATCCAGCCACTCCGGCACCCGCTTCCAAGCCGCAGCATCCATATTCGGATGTTTGGCCGCATTTACTTTGCTGTTTACCAGCACAACAGGCTTGCCGCCATAGCCAAGCATATCTAGCAAGTCTGATCGGTCTAACACCCGCACTTGGTCGCGGAAGTGTCTACCCGCGAACAGCTCGTCAATCCGCTGCTCGTATTTTTCCTGCGTAGATGCGCTGCGGCTGAATTTCGGCGCATCTTCCTCCGCTACTCTTCCGCTTCGCTCTCCGTCTCGTTCAGTTCCGCGCGTGTTTTCGCCAGCGCCTGCTTCATCGCTGCGGCGGCTTGCGGGTTGCTGTTCAGTTTCTGAAACAGGCTCGCCAGCGGGTCGCTCGTCTGCCCGCCCGAAGAGTTGCCCGTTGTCCGTGCTTCGTCCGTGTTCTTGTTCGTAGTCATTTATCGTTCGCTCCAAAAGTTGCTGTTTGTCCGGTGCCGGCTGTTCGCCGAACACATCGGCTTGATTCGGGTTGCCTTGTGCGGCTAAGGCATCGTAATAGTTGCGCAGCAGCGTGGCAATAGCTTTGCCGCTGCGTTTGTGTTCTTCAAAGAAGGCCAGCAGCTCGCGCGATACCGCGTTCATCTCTTCGCCAAACAAGCCCTGCTGCGCCAGGTAGTCGGCCACGCTGCCGCCCTGTTCGCGGATTTGGTTCAGCTTCTCCGCCGCCTGCACCACCTCTTCAGCAATATCCGCATTATGCATATTGCCTGCCTGGATGTTGTCGCGCGCTTGGGCAATCTTCGGCGCAGCCTGCACCAGCGCATTCACGAGGTTGCGCGCCCCCTGGTCGGTGCTTTCCACCATCCGGCTCAAGGTCGGGCTGTTGCCATAGGCGCGATACAGCAGGGCATTGCGCAAGCGGCGCACCCCGTCCTGGCTCAACCGTCCGTCCGCATCCACCATCTGCGCGCGTACCGTGTGCGGCATCGCGCCCACAAAGTCGCGGATAAAGCCACGATTGGCCGCCGTGTTCAATTCGCCGCCGTCGTCTGCAATGAAGTGGCCGAAGTCCGGCAAACGGTCGGCATCCGCCCGTGCCTGCTCCAGCGCACTCATGCCCAAGCCGCCGCCTTCGTTCGATGCCACCGCCGCCTTGGCAATATCTACCGATTCATCCAGCTGGCGCACCAATACCGGCTTATTCATCCGCGCAATCTCATCACGGCTCAAGCCGAACTGTTCGGCATTGTCCAGCAAGTATTGCCGGTAGCCTTCGCCGTTGCCGTCGGCATACGCCTGCGCCAAGCCCATCACCCGCCCGTTACCGCCGATGATGGTGCGCCCGTCATTCGCCAAAGTCGGCGCGCCGGTGCCCACCTCCTTGCTGTCGCCCAATAGTTCCGGCTCCAAGTTTTGCGCGATATGGTTTACCTGCATCCGTGAAGCCGCCCGGCTGCGGTCGCGGTATTGGTTATCGGTGCCGGCCACAGATGGGGCCAGCTCGTCCGCTTCCATCAGCTGCAAACGCGCCTGCCGCATTTGGTTATCCAGATATACTTTGGTTTGCCGCCCCAGCCGTTCCGACTGTTCGCGCATCTCTTCGGCTGCCGCCTGCGATTCCCGTGCCACCCGCTGCATCGCCTGCATCGCCTGGCTGTTGTCTTCCATGCCGCTGCTGAAGTCTGCCTGTTGGTCGGGCAGGACTGGGGAAGTGTCTGGGCTGTCCGCTACGTTGTCAGCACTGCCGGTGGCAACAGACTGCCCGCCTTTAGTCAGCCGGCCGGACGGTGTGCCTTGCAGCGAAACCGCGCTTGTATCATTGCCCACAACCCGACCCGGCTTCCAGCCTTCCACCTCGCGCATCCGCTGCATAATCGCTTCACGTTCGGCGGCGGTGTAACGGCTCATCGGTTTGTTCCGTCCGCCCACCGCATCCAACACACGGGAATAGTAGGCGGCAGTGTTGTTAATCACGCGTCCTTGTCGGTCTTTTGGCGGTGCATAGCGGTAAATCGCATCATGCAGCGACAGATTGCGGTATTTAGGCGATTCAAACAGTAATGCCGCCTTCGCACGTCTCCCCGCTTCCTCGGTCGGGAATACCGCCATCGTATGCCCTGCTACATTTTGGTCGTGGCCGATTGCGCCATAGCGGCGGGCAAAAGAGCCATACACAATATTGCCCTCGTTTTTATTACGCCAAGCACGAGAACCACCAATGCGCTGATGGGTGCTGCCGTCCTTCGCCACATAAGTGCGCACCATCTGATTGCTTGCTTGCGCCGATACCACCTGTTGCGCCGGCGCTTGCCGCGTTTGATAGCCACCATTAGCGGTAACTTGTTGAATGCGGGCATTGGTATCCGCCACCGCATTGCCGGAACCCTTCGCCATCCTGCCGGGTCGGGTGGGCTGTTGAGTAGCCGCCATCTGCGCCCGTTGCGTCGGCTGAGGTCGTACCGGCGGGGCGGGCGGTTGTAAATTGCCATGCACCGTGCGGCTCAAGCCGCGCCCGATACCGCCCTGCAACGCCCCGCCCAACAGGCCGCCGATGGCCGCTTCTTTGCTGTTATCCATCCACGACTGGCGGTATTGCTGCCACTTGTCCGGACTGGTTTCCAATAGTGCCGTGCGTGAAGCATCCTGCATGGTTTGGGTAGCCACTTCTTCCAGCGGCTCGCCCACCGCTGCGCCCACGCCGCGCTTCACTACCTGGCCTATCGTGCCGTTACCGCCGAAGCGCATCACGGGCAGCAATAATTTACCGCCCACATATTCGCCCGCACCTTCCGCCGCGCCGGACACCAGTGCATGCGTGGCCGCCGTGCCTGGGGCTGCCCCCGCCACACGCGCTTCCGTATAAGCATCCGCCCCCGCTTGTGATGCGCCCAATGCTGCCATCGGGGCAGGGCTGCCCGTAGCCACAGACCAAGCCAGCCCGGGCAGGGTCGCGCCCGCGCTGTAGCCGCTGTCCGTCCAACGCCTGCCCCAAGTTCCAGGCTCAAAGTTAGAAGCCACATCGCCCTGTAAATGGCTGGCTTCATTGCGCAGCCATTCTGCCCGCTGATATGCTTCCTGGTCGCGGAATAGGTCGGCCTGTAGTTGGTTGCCGGCAGCCCGCAAAGTCGCGCCGCCGCCCAGCAAGCCGTTCATGATATTGCCCGCCGTGCCGAAGGTAGTGCGCACCGGCTCTTCCCAGCTCGTGCCGCGCGCGGTATTGGTTGCCCAGCGGCCAAGCGCACCCATCCCCACCGTGCGCTCTTCGCGCCGTTTCAAAAATTCCGGGTCGCGCCGGATTTGCTCCATCGTCCGCTCATCGCCCTGCTGTTTGGCGGCAATCGCCTGCTGCACCCGGTTATAGCTGGCCGCCCGTTGCTGCTGCTGTTCGGCCTGCCGCAGCTGTGCCGTCTGTAATTGGCGCTGTTCTTCCGCCTGCAACCGTGTTGCCATCTGCGCCTTGCGTTGCGCTTCCCGTTGTTGTTCGCGCTCATTCAGCAAAGCCGTTAATCTTTCGCCGGCCATAAAAAATACCTCCGCTTAATAACGAAGGTATTGTGGCAAACTTCTAATCGGTTACGTTTATTGGCCGAACAGCATCCGGTTCAGCTGGCTGGCGCTCGTATCATCAATCATATTCTTGCTGATGCCCAATACAATTTGCTGCTCTATCTGTTCCGGGGTCATATTGGGCGTAATCCCCAAGCGGTTAAACAGCATCTGCTTATTGCTTTCCAGCACCGCATTGCTTAAGTTCGGATTGAGCCAGCCGCCGGCGGGCGCGGTGTCGATATACTTGCTGCTGTCCACCGCTTTTTCCGGCAGCCTTGGGTTGCGGATGTTGCTGGTCAGCATCCAAGCAAACTCTGGTGGCGAGCTTGGCGTCTGCGCATTTACGGTCGGTCGATTGAAGCGGGAAGCGAGATAAGGCACAGGAGTGGCTGGTGCTTGGCCTGGCCGCTCTTCCGGTTTCAACGGCACGGGGTTGGCCGGTTGGTTGTTAGCCTGTGGTGCTGACCTGTTCATCAAACCCAATCCGCCTGCCACCATACTGCCGCCCGGGATGGCCGGCAATACTGCCTGCAAACCGCGCTGCCAAATGCTGGGCGGATTGCCTGCCGCATTTAACGCCGCCTGTGCGGTCGGGCTGTTGCCTGCCGCCGTGATTACCGCGCCACCTACCAGCCTGCCGGCCTCCCTCTCTCCTTCCTTCTCGCGCCAATAAATCGGCAGGTATTCGTTTTCATCAGCGTAGCCAGCCTGCACCATGCTCCGCCGGAAGTCTTGATAGGCGTCGCCATCCATACCAAACTCCGACTCCACCACTGCTGCCGGCAGGGGTTTATAAACTTGGCTCGGCGGTTTTGCCTGCGGGTTGTGCAGCTCTTCCAAGCGCACCAATTTGCCCTGGTTGTCGATAACCAAGCCCTGCTGCTTAAGCCCTTCCGTTCCTGTTTGTGCAACATACAATCCAGTATGGGCATTTCTCTCATTCGTCTGCGCCTGAATATTGCCTAAATTAGCCTGACCAATCGGCGTGATTTCAAAACGTCCAGTAGAAGAGTTATACATCAAACCATTGCTGTCTGTGCGATACGGGTTATAAACATTGCCGTTTCTCGCCGCAATCGCCTGGTTCACCATGTCCCGATTGCCGCTTTCCAACGCTTCCTGCGCCACTGTGCCATAGTATTCCTTATTGGCGTTATCCAGTGCCAAGCCAATGCCTTTAATCGCTTCCAGCCCATTGCCGCCAAAAGCATTGGTCAGGTTCACCGCATCACCGTATTGCTGTGCGCTCGCCCATTGCGGCAAAGTCATGGCATGTTCCGCCGCATGGCGGTCTGCTTGATATTGGAATAAATCAGACGGTACGCCCTGTTCGGGTTTCTGTTCGGTCAGTTGCCCAGCCAGGATATTCCTCGCTCCTTCGCTTAACTGAGGGAACAAGCGGCTGATACGGTTCGGAATCAAATTCTCCCGCATCTGCCGTTGCCGTTCCGCCTGCTGACGCTCCTCGCGCATCTTGTCCAGTTCCAGCCCCAGCATTTGGTTTTTCAGCCCCGCCGCCACACCGGCCATGCGGCTCTGCCCGCTTAAGGCCTGCGCAATCGGCGACATCGCCTCTTCGGTAATCACAAACTTAACCATTTAAAAAGCCCCTTTCGCCGTGGTTTTATTGGCCTTCATCCCGCCGGCCGCGCTGCCCATGCCTTGCCCCAAGCCGCTCATGCCGATATTCATCATGGTGCCGCCCAAAGCCTGCATACCCATGCCCTTGCCCGGATCGTATTTCGCCCGCGCCTTGGTGCGCTCATTGTCCATGTTGTCAAACATCCAATCGTAGCCGTTGCGCATCGCATTGCGCCGTGCGGCAATAGCCGATTGGTCTAGCCGGTGGTTAATCGAACCCATCATTTGGTTGGCCATCGCTTCCTGCCCTGCGCCGGATGCGCCAAACAAACGAGCCAGCTTGATTGCCCGGTCGGTCTGCTTGCCTGCCGATTCCGCCCGCTGGCGCAAGTATTCCTCGCTTTGGTTGCCTTCGGCGGCTTGGGCAATACTGTCCTGCCCCAATAGGTTGGCCTGTTGCAGCGCGTTCACGTTGCTGGCAGTCTGTTTGTCCTCTGCCTGCTGCATCTGCGGGCGGCGGGTCGGGGCGACATCCTGTGCTTCATCCAGCACCGATTGCCGCTGCTCCTCGCCCATGCGCTGTTCTTCCTGCCGCTTGCTGTTGGCCAGGTATTGCTGCGCATTGGCATAGGCTTCCTGCTCCGCATTGGCGCGCTTGTACTCTTTCACTTGCTGCTGTTGGCCGGCATAGCTCGCTGCCGCCCCCACTACCGCCGCAATACCGTAAGCGATACTGTATCCGTCACACATACTCCACTCCTAGCTGATTCGTCCGCCGTAGCCGCCCAAGCCGCCGACTGATTTCTGCATATTGCCGTAGGGATTGGCCGCACCGTTGGCAAATTGGTACTGGTTCCAGGCGTTACCGATACCGGCAAACAGGTTATTCAGCAGCTTGCTCGATGGCTCGCTCAAAGCCTGCTGGCGGTTAATCGCCATGCGTTGCGCCGCTGCCGCTGCCGCGCTGTCCGCATCCATGCCCGCGTTGATGCGGGAAATCAAATCCGCGCGCGTGTTCTCGTCATCGCTCTTCATCTTCGCCACTTGGGCATCGGCCAGCTGGTTGGCTTGGATAATGCTGCGCTGGTTGGCATCGGTAATCTGCCGGTTGGCATCAATATCCACGCTGCCGCCGGCCAAGCCGGAACGCGCCAAGCCGAAGCGCACCGCGCGCTGGGCATCATCACGGTTGCGGCCAATATCATCCATCATCAGATTGAGATTGTTTTGCCGCACCTGCCCGTAAGCCGCATTCCGCTCGTTCAAATTGCGTTCCGCTTCCGCACCGCCGCCCAAGCCATACAAGCGATTGATATGCGCCACCGCCGCCTGTCGTCTCATTTCTTCTTGCGCACGGCGGGCTTCATCCGCCCGCATCTGGCGCATTTGCTCGTCTTGCACGGCGCTATTACCGCCGCCGCCGCCACCGCCACACATAAGCTACCTCACAATCTCAAACACAATAAAATCTTCGCCGCCCTTACCCAGTTTCGGCAGCACAGCCCCACGGCGGAAACCCAGCCGTTCAAGCCAAGCATGCGACACCGTATGAAACGCCGCGCTATATGCCTGTATCCGGTGCAGGTGCGGCAAGTTTGCCAGCACCTTTTTCGATTCACGGGTAATCTCGATGCCGTGGCGGGCGAAAGCATCCGTGCCCACCATCCAAGCATTGCCCACCCCCGGCCAGCATTCATACACCCCGCCCATCGCCACCGGCACGCCGTCCTTATCCAAGCAACACCAGCCGCCGCAATACGCGCACTCTTCGGCAAACTCATGCCGGTATTCATCACGGCGCATCGCCATAATCTCGCGCACATCATCCTCGCGCATGGTAAAGGCCAGCACATTTGCCAGCTCCAAAGTCAGCGGCACAATCATACGGCGAATCCACCGGCTAATTCGTAGTACAGCGTAACCGATGCCAGCTCAAACGCCTTATCATCGCGGTTGCTGATGCGGATAGACAGATTGGTCGCCATCACTTCCACCGGCAGCCGTGGCAGCGGGCGGGTATCGCCGCTTAAATGTATCGGCGGGGTCAGTAAGTCAGGCCGTGCCGGGTCGAAAGCAAACTGCATATCCAAGCTGCCTGCTGCCGCCACGTCCACCCCGGAAAACTGTTTCAACACCCCGGGTTTGCGCATATCCAAATAAGGCAGCTCGGCCACCACCTCAATCGGCTGGCCGTTGTCGGCGTGGCTGTCCGGGTCGAACACATACAAATCCGCCCCGCTCCTCAGATACAGTTTGGCTTCATATTCCGCCACCGCATCCACCGTAAACGGGAAAGACCACACGCTCCACGCCGAAATCTTGCTGCTGCGGCTGTAGGAATACACATAGGCATAATCACCCATGAAGCAAAGCAGCTGCCCCGTGCCGCGCCAATACACCATCTTCGGCTCAAGCGGGCGTTTCAAATCCTGCTGCACCAGCGCATCAATCGGGCTGCCGATGTCGTTGTCCATCAGGTTGGTGGAAAACGCCTGAACCGCCACGCTGCGGAAACCGTTTTGGCTGAGGAAGAAAATATCCGAACCCATGCCCGCATGGCTGTAGGCGAACGGCGTACCAATCGGCACAGTCGAAATCAGCTTGTGGTTTTTCGGGTCGGGGTCAACCTGCCAAATCTGTGCCGAATCCTCGAAGAACACCACCAAATTGCCCTGATATTCCCCCAATGCCACCGGCTTATTGTTCACACTCTGCTGCAAAGCCACCGGCAAAAATCCCGCATCATCCGGCGTACTCCAATCCCGCGCGTTGCCCGTGGCGGAAAAACGCACCACGTCATTTTTGATGGCAAACAACTTGCCCGCCTTTTTAATCAGGCTGCGCGAATGCGGGCAGTTGGCATCTTGTATCAGCGTGTCATACTTGCCGTCCAAGTAATGATGCTCAATCGAGCCATCCTCACACTCCACCACCGCATACACAAAGCCGTTGAAAACCTCGGCATGTATCAGCCGCACCATATTCTTGCCATACGGTTCACGGATACGGCTGTTTTTAATCTGCGGAAATTGCGCATGGTCGCCGCCGAACGCGGAAAACGTCCACAGCGCATCCACCCCGCCGAACAAACCGAAGCTGCCCGAGTTCAGGCTGCCCAGTCGTTTCAAGCCCGGGCGTTTGCGGATAGTGCGCCCCGTGGTTACATAGGCATTTTTCAGCATCCTGAGCCGGTTCGCATCTGCCGAACTGGCTAGCTGCCGCACATCCAAACCGCCATCGAAGCGGTCAAAAGTAATCGCTGGCATTACGCCCCCTAATCCATAATCTGCCCGTATTAAATCAGCTTTCTAATCGGTTACGTCAAAACAAAAGGCTACCTGTTTTACAGGCAGCCTTATGGTTCAGCCACAACTTACGGCACCAGCTGATGCGGTTTTACCGGCACGGCATACGGGTCATACACCGCCTGGCGCTCTTCGCCATCCACGCCGAAATTATCCGCCTTGGCTTGGCGCAGCATCACCGCATAGCGGTCGGTATAAAGCTGCACATCCGCCTGCCGGTAATGCCCCTTGGCCATCACTAAAGCCAAGGTCAGCAATAAATCATCCGGCACACTGCACCGGTCGTTATCCCGCTCAAAGCGTTTCGGCGCGGCATAGTATTCAATTCGGATCGGCACCGGCGCAGCTTCCGGCACCGGCTCAAACTCCAGCTGTATCATGCCTTCTTCCCGCGCAGTCTGCTCGTAGTAGAGCGGCAAGCCTTTCTCCGGCACTTCGCCCACACGCGGCACACCGGCCGATAGCTGATACCAATCCGCGCCGTCTTGGGCATACACACCATACAGCACACCCATCGGCGCATCGTCCGGCAAGTCCAGCACCCGCTGGCCTACGCCTAAATTTTCGGTGTGCTTCTTCAGCAGATAACGCCAGTCCACCTCACGCCATAGCTGCGCCTGCGCCTGTTGCAGGAACTGATTTAAAATCGGGATTTGCAAATCAATCACACCGGCCTGCGCACCAAAGCCCAGCGATACCGCCAGGCTTTCCCGTAACTGCGCCAACGTTCTAAACTGCTGCCTCATCGCCGCCACCTTCTGCTGGTTCGGCTTCAGCCGCTTTCCTGCCGCCGCGCTTGCCTGGCTTCGGTTCGGCTTCAGGCTCGGCTACACCGCGCTGCATCATTTCAGACAGGCTTAAATCAGACGGATACAGCACATCTACCCAATAAGCATCTTCGGTTTTTAAGCCGTATTTCAGGCGCAGGCGTTCGCGCTCATCTCGCACATCGCCAAATTCCAGCACACCGGCAGGCTCTTCCGAACGCAGGCGCATACCGTCCGCGCCGTGAATCATCGCCATCAGTTCCGCTTCGTGGCGCGGCACACATGCCGGGATTTCCGTCTCCATCCCGCGCACCACCAACACATCAAACATTTTCAACAGCATATTTCATCCTTTGCCGCTTTATTAAAAACAGGCTACCTGAAGCCAAACCAATGGCCGTCAGGTAGCCGCTAGCCACTATTTCAACGCCAACACCGCATGCGCAGAAGGCATGTTCATGGTCAACGCGCCACGCCACAACAACGCCCAGTAATGGTTGTAGTTGTCTTTGCTGCGCGGCGGATGGCGGGTCACGAAATCGCTACCGCTAATCGGGCGCAGGGCGAGATGGTTCATATTCAGGAAGTAGCAGCGTTTGCTCCAGCTGGTCAGCGTGGTGTCCGCACCGGCAAAGTTGTCATCCCATTCCGGGCAGTATTCAATCGGAATACCCTTCCAATACAGGCCGGAAGTGGACATATCCGCGCTCACGCCGCCTTTGCCGGCATCGGTAACCTGACGGGAAGCCGCGCCAATCGTACCGCTGGTTTGCGCCGCTTTACGGTAGGCATCAATGAAGTCAGCACCGGCCAAAATCACATTCGGCATACCTTGCGCACGGCGGATACAAGCACGCCAGGCTTTTTCCATCTGTTCCTGAATAGTGGCCGGCATCAGCGCCTTGTCCACATAATGCCTCCACCAAGTAGCGGTTGCACGGTCAATGCCGCCCGCCTTACCGGTGGCGTTATCCAAAGGCAATAAGCCATCCAAACCCACAATCTGCTTCGGCGAGCCGGTGCCGGACAAATGCAGGTCGCGGCTGAAACGCTCCTGCGCGCCCAGCTTCAAGGCTTCCATTTTCTCTTGCAGCAGGTTAGTCAGCTGGATTTTCTCCGCACCGGAAATATTGCCGCCGTTGCCGGAATCGTCCATCTTAATACCGTTGGCCACCAGCTCCGCTTCATTAACCGCCATGCCGTCGTGGAACTCATACCACGGGAAGCGGCTCTGCTCCAACGTGTCGCGCTTGGTGTATTGCAGCGTGTCGCCGGAATCAAACCATTGCCCCGCGCTGCCGTAGTCCTTGCGGATTTGTTCCACAATATGCTCTTTCGCACCGGTAAACGGTTTTTTCTTGGCGGACAGATGCTTCAGCAGCGGGCGCTGCATATCCACCATATCAATCGGGTTATTTTTCAAGTAAAAATCCAAACCGGCCTTACCCGCTTGAGCCAGTTCAGCAGCAGTAATAGACATCGCCAATCTCCATAAAACAATCAAAAAGCCGACTGCCCTTGCAGATGCGAACCTGCTACGCCATCACACGCGGCGAACCGTGCTTACGCCTATAGTCGGATAGCTTAATTATCCACAGGTTTTAATCGGTTACTTCATCCAGGAAAAACAAAAGCAGCCCAAAGGCTGCTGGTTCCGGCTAGGCCGGGCCGACACTCGTTTTGCAGAAGAATCAAGTTGTTGATTTCATTTTATTTGCTTTGGCCAAGGTATAGGGCCGACGACATTTCAAATATGGCGAATTCGCCATAATTAAAATTACACTGTCGCATGATGAAGTGAACTATTTCCAAAATGGAAATAGTTCGAGCCAAACCCCGCGAACACATCACAGGGCTTGGGCTACCTGAAAATCAGGCGTTCAATTGGTGGTAGCGGGCTTTCTCCGCACTGTCGCCGTCCCAAGGAAAGTATTGGAAATACTCGTTGTCTGGTACGCTGATGCCTGCCTGTTCGGCCACGTTGCGCAGGAACATGATGCTGTCGGCGGCGTGGTCGTTCAGGGTGGCGGCCAAGCGGCGGTTCAGCCCGCGTATCGCCGCCCTGTGTTGGTAGATAAATTCGGCACAGTACAGGCTGTTGATTACAGCACCCTGCAAGTTGCGCAGGGGTTGGGGCTGCATATTTTCAGGTAGCCTATCCAACACTTCGCCGTTCAGCCCGCTTTGTAACGTGATCGAATGCACATAAGCCACCGCAGCAGGCAACAGCGGCGCCGCGATTTGGTCGATATGCGCCACGCCGAAGCGCTGATGCACCATGCGGTAGGCAGCCGAATAATCGATACCGCAGCGGGCGACCAGCAGCTTAACCGCGTCCACCAAGCCGCGCCGCTCGTCTATCGTGGTTTGGGTTTCCAGCTTGGGGCTACCTGAAACATCTTCCTGCGTGTCGAGAAACGCGCGGATAACTTTCAACGAGAAGACCGGGGAAATCCACATGCCGTAGTGCACCACCAGTTCTTTACTCACGAAAGTGCCAAGCCCTTGTTTTGACTGGATAACACAGTTTTGTGTTTTCTCTAATTCTTTAATAAGTTCAATGGCTTGCTGGCTACGAAGCCAAGCATGCGGTTCATGCTTGCGTTCCTTACCAGCGGCGCGGTGTAAATCGTTGATGGAATAAAGGCCGTTGAATTGACGAACAGAAACGTTGGCCACAGAGATTTGAGCGTTCATTACTGAACTCCTTTTGATTTAGGGGTTAAAGGCCACCTGAAATTAGGTGGGGGTGTCCTACGCTCAAAAGATGCGCCGGGTCGTTGCCGATACCCGCACCCCCGTAAACTTGAAAATCTGTTGAAGGAGAGAGCAATCAGCAGACTATGGGGATATGGTAGATACAAAAATACCGACAACTGGTCGGGTGCAGCTTTTGAGATAGGAGACTGCATCATAAACAAAACCCCCTGCAGATGCAAGGGGTTTCAGCCTAACGAGCGGCTTTAGCCAGCTCTCTCAATGATAGGTTCCAATACAGCATAGATGCCTCATCCGTTGGATGATGATAGGCATGCTTCTCTTCCGGGTTTCTAGAGTTGATGTACATAATAGCGTCTAACACACCATCTGAATTCTCATCCACCATCCACACATCATATGAATCCCCGGATCTTCCATCTTCTGTCGATGTTTCTATTTTGGTGAGAACCGCGAATCCATCACTGATTTCTTCACGGGTTCCCGCTATAGCCCCACGAGTTTCCCCGCTAGCAGCTGTCCAAGTCGCCTCTAAGTATTTATGATTTTGCAAATATGCAACAATCTTTTGGGCATCCTGAGCTCTAAGCTCATTCATAAATCGATTAGAAGGTGTTAGTTCAGGCTCGATGCCGGCATTTTGCGGATTAGAAGCGGTTATTGATGGGCTGGCTGGTTGGTTATATGCTGCTTGGGTTCTAACTTGGTACTCTTTCTGAACAATATCATTCCATGTAAAACCAATCACCCATATCAGAAAGAAAGTACCAAAAATAAAGAAAACTCCCCATTCCCACAAGCCGCTCCATAAACTAGTTTTCGGCTGCTCTATTTTTGGTAATTCAGTCCCATGCGTTTCTTCTTCCAGAATAATTTTAGCTTCACCGTCTATCGGTTCATGCTTAAAATCATGTTCATCCAACCCGTTCACATCTCATCTCCTTTACACAATATCAAACACATTCAATTTCACAATCCGTCCGTCTTTGATGGTGGCTTTAGCCTGGATGGTAACGGTTTCACGGTTGGAGAAAGCGGCAATATACGGATTATCCTGCTCCTCCAGCAGCGGGTCGTTAATCACAGCCGGCACGCGTTCGTTCTCGTCCTGGTGGGCGAAATTGACTTTTGCCGTCCCCTTCAGCCTGTCCAGTTCGCTGATTTGTACCGAAAAGCTCTGTATCCCGGTAATTTCGTTTTCGTCCAAGCGGTCAATCACTTCTTTGTCTGCTTCATCCACCGACACATACTCCTCACCAAGGCCGCCCACACTCACCCGCTTGCAGGTATAACCGATAGGGGAAACAGCCTGCCGCACTGATGGCCTTAGGTCGCCGGCCATTTTATCGATTACGCCAATCAACCCGTCTATAGTTTCGCGATCACGGTTGCCTAATTGCACAATCGCCTTATCCAAAGCATCTTTCAAAAGTTTCATTTCTTCATTCTTCTGTGAGTTTTTTGCAAAAATATAAGGTATCAGCAAGCTCAACAGCGCACCCAGCGAGCCGGACAAAATCTGATTCTGCTTTACGAAATCCAAAATGGCATGCAGGGAAAAACAATTTGCCCGCGCCTCTTTGGCACACACCCGCACCGTTTGAACATTACTACGCTTACTGTACTGCTGGGTTACGGCGAAATGTGCCGCCGTGGAGATAATCTTTGAAAATCCCTGTAACGATTCACCCAGCGCATCCAACGCGATAACGTGTTTCTCGGCATCCAATCCGTCATAGCGGAGAGTCAGTTCAAAGTCGGTTATATCCATGATTAACAGGCAATGGGGGTAAATGTAAGGATAGGCAATCATACCCCAAGCCCAATAAAAAAGGCAGCCGAAGCTGCCAAGTTCCGTCCTAAGGTTAACCCTTACAAACCGCCGAACATCGCATCCTCTAACGTCTGCGGTTCGGCTCGTACCGCTGCTGCTGCCGAAGCGCGTAACGGTTGCACCGTCTGCCGTACCGGCGCCATCGTCTGCTTGATGCCGTTATAGAACGCCTGAATGGCCGGCAGCCATTGCTCCGGCGGCAGGCTGCCCAACTGAGTTTGCGCGTATTCCACCAGCTTCGGCTCAATCTGCGGCCACATCAAATCCGTTTTCGCCATCTGAGCGGAGAAGTCGTTAATGCCCTGCGCCGCCTGATTGCGGTTTTCCTGCCATTGCTGTTGTTGCAATAGTTCCTGATGTTTCCGTGCCTGCTGCTGTTTCAGCATCTCCTGCTGCTGTTGCTGCTGCCAACGAGCCGCCGCCACTTGGCGCGCCATCTCCGCATCCAGCCCCATTTCGCCAATCTGCTGCTGCAAATCTGGGTAAGCACTCAACAAATCCGCCTGCAAGCTGCGCCCGCTCAATGCCTCGAACTGCTGGATTTGGCGGCGCAGGTAGGCTTCCACCGTATCGAAATCCCCCGTCTTGACTGCCTTGGCATAGTCGAACAGCTGCGCCACTTCTTCGCCGTTGTTGCAGCTTTCCTGCGCCAAACGCTGAAATTCCTGCACCGTCTCGTCCATCTGCTGATAGTAGGCATCCTTGGCGCGGTATTCCTTCACTTGGTTGGCCAGCTCGCGGAAGCGGGCGCTGGCTTTCTCGCCCAAACCTTCCGGTTCGGTTAAATCCGCATCTTGCACCGGTTCGGCCTGCGGCTGTCCTGCTTCTGCTTTCACTTCGGCCGGCTTCTCCGTTTCCGGTTGTGCCGCCTCCGCCTGTTCCGGTTGCCCTTCGGCGGGCGGTCCTGCCGATTGCCCGGGCTCGGCAGTCTCTACCTGCTCCGCGCCAAACATCGCCTCTTCCAAGCTCTGCGGCTCAGGCGTGGTTTCCGGTTGCTGTTGTTGTTCGGTTTGTGCTTCCTGCTCGGCTGCCATTTTCACTTCTTCGCTCATTGCATTGCTCCGTTGGGTTGTGTCTCGTCATTCGGTAATTGCTGCGGGTCGATGCCCATGTTCTGCGGCATCATCTGCCCCAATGCCTGCATCATCTGTTGCCGCATCATGTCTTGGCTCATATCCGGGATAAATTCGTCCAAGTCGATACGCTCATCAAAGCGGTTTAAGGTTTCTTCCAGCATCTTGCGCAACGCCCCCGCCATCCCGTTCTGCCCCTGCATCTGTAGCTGTGCCATTTGGCTGATGGTGTCGCGGAATACCGGCATCAATTGCAGCCATTGGTCGCGCTCCTGGAACTTGTTGGGCTTGCTCATGCTGCCCGCCTTAATCTCCACCGCCAAATAGCGGAAGGCCACGTCAGGCGTGAGGTTCTGCCAGTTGCCCTGCGCCCCCAGAATCTGCGCCACTTCATCCGGAGAATAACTCTGCACCAAGATTTCCAAGGTATAGCGCGCCATCTCGCGCATTAAATCCTCCATCGTATCCTGCCGTTCGGAAATCCCGCTTTGCATGCCCATGCTCATGATTTCCGCTTCCGTGGCCGTCTTGGCGCGGTTGATATAACCACGCGCCGCATCGCCGGAGCGGGTGGTCATCTCCACATCACGGAACACCATGCTCGGGTCAAACAAGCCTTGATTGATTTCCGGCAGCGGGAATTGCTGGATACTGTAGGCAATCGGCTGGCTTGGGTTGATATTGGCCGCCACCCACGAGCCGGTTTCATCATCGCGCACCCTGTCCACCAAGCGCTGCGAATCCCCGGCCGACAAATCGCCCGCTTTCGGCACCACCCATACCGGCTTGTTATATTGCCGGCTGTTGCGTACCTGGCTGCGCAAATGGCTGTATTCGTCCTGGTAGTCAATCAGCGTTTGCACATCCGACAGCGGCCAAACCCGCCCGTCCACCGGATTGAACATCAACAGGAAAAACGGATACCAACGCTCGCCGGTCGGCTGCGGGCGATACGGTTTGCGTGCCCATTCGCTTGCCCCACGGGCAAAGGTATAAACATGCTGGGTCGATTTATCCCACACCTCCCACACCTCCAACAGCTGCTCCGCTTCGTCCGCCATGCCGTTGTTGTTCTGCCGGTTACCGGTGTAATCGCCCTTATCCTTGCCGTAGATGCGCGCCCCTTGCGGCAGTTCCTGCTTGGCGAATAAACGCTTGTATTCCTCCGCCGTCATCCACACCCGCTGCCCCAAAGCCTGCGCGTTCAGGTAATCGCCCAGCTCGCGCACCCCGTCATCCAGCACAAACATATCCTCGCTGGCCACCCTATCCAGCACCAAACCCTTCTGCACATACAGCTCCGCTTCCCCGCGCAACGCCGCTTCCACATGTTCGGTCTGCATCGCCAGCTCCTGCTGCACCGTTTCCTTGTCCGTGCCGGCGGCATCCAAGGCCAGCTTCAGCGCATCCAACTGCGCCACGTTATCCTGCGCATCCGGCAGGCGGTTGTGCTGTAGCGGGTCGGCGCGGTAGTTATCCTGCAAGGTCAGCTTCAGCCAGCCCACCCCCGTGGTTAAAGTCGAGAGCAGGCAAGACTTCATGCGCCGCTTCAAATCCGTATTCAACACCAATTCATGCTGCAATAAATCTTCCGCCGTCTGCGCGAAGTCCAGCCACGGCGATACTTCCCCCGCCACCGACACCGCCGCCTTGCCCGGTCGGATTTCGATTTCCGGGTTTTTCGCATACAGCGCCGGGATTAGCGCCGACATGGTGCTGAAAATCAGATAAGGATTAACCTTGCGTTCCGTGTTTTTCTTGGCCAAGTCCACCGCTTCCCGGCAGGTGGTAAACAGCTTATGCTGCTTCTCCGCATTCTTCAGCGCCCGCCCCACGCGGCTATCCCACTTTTTCAGCAGCGCATTGCCGCCGCCGTTGCCATCCGTCAAATTCATACGCCCTCCGCTAAATATCCCGTATTATCAGCCTGTTTTAATCGGTTACTTTATATCTTCAGCCAATCCGGCCGCTCATGCCGTTGCGGCTTCTGCGGTGGCGAAATGACACGGGTCATGCACAAATAGCGCAAAGTATCCGGCGCATGGTCTTCCATATCGCTGTCCACATCCTCCGGATTATGTTTGTCGTGCTGTAAAGCAGGCAGGGTGCGGATTAAGTCGCGGCAGGTATCAAACACATACAGCAATGGTTCTCCTTCGCTGCCCGCCGTGCCCTGCAAACGCAAATGCACCTGCTGCCAGCCCGCCACCCGCTTGTTATCTGCCGGCCAAAACTGCACCCCCGCCTTCTGCATCGTCTCTGCTTGCGATTCCCCGCCGTTGCTGGCGAATATCGCCGGGTCGGCCACCATCTGCGCAAAGCGCTCATTACGGCTCATGCGCTTAATCCCCGCCGCAATCTCATTGGCCGGCAGGCGCAAGCCCACATTCGCCTCACCGGTCGAGCCGTACCACTCCCGATACACCACCACCGCATTTTTCGGCAGCAGCCGCCCCGTATCAGGCAGCCTCAACGTACCATCCGACACCGCGCCCCACAGCACACAAAACGGCTTGGCATAGCCCCAGTCAAACGCCATGATGCGCGGCCAATGCACCGGCAACGAGAACGGCGGCAGCACATGGCGCTCACGGCGGAACTCCGCAAAGTAAGCTCCGTCCACAATATCCCAATCGCCATTCTTCATCGCCGCCACCAGCGAAGGCGAACCCAAGCCCGCCAAACGGCTTTCATATTGCGGGTCGTTCTCCAGCAGGGTAGGGTTATCCGACAGCCGTGCCGGAATGTATTGCCGCAGCATTCCCCCTTCCGCTTCCGGCGTGCGCGTAATCTCCATCGGCGGCGCATAATCCACAAACATCGCCTTCACCCACGCATGCCCGATGTTGCCCGGATTACTGCCGCACAAAATCAACGGCAGCTTGTGCCGGTATTCCTTCGGCACTTGCAGCCCGCCCAAGCGCACACGCCCACGCAGAAAGCGGTAAATACTCTCCGTGAACAAAGTCAATTCATCCATCAGCAGCACATGGATTTCCGCACCCTGATACTTGTACATATCCTTTTCATGCTGGCAGTGACACAAATAAATCTTCGCCCCGTTCCAAAACTCAAAAATCCCCTTGCTGTCGTTAAACTTCACATGCCCCGACTGCATCAGCGGTGCCAGCATCGCGCGCAGCCCGCTCACCCCGTCCAGATGGTTTTTGCGCAAATCGTCCGACACCCGGCGGAACAGATACACCTGCAAGCCCGCCACCGCCATACACAACATCAATGCCACCACCCGCATCAGATGGCTTTTCCCACCACCCGCCGCCCCGCCGTATAAAATCTCCGTGGCACGGCTCAAAAACGCATCCGACTGCCGCTTGTGCAGCCTCAAACGCACTTCACTCATGGGCTAACTCCACCACGATTTTAGGCGGGGTCGGCGTTACATCCTCCACCTTGTCCACAAACATGCCCAAATGCTTGCCGATACTGTCCAGCGCCCCTTTTTTATCAATCAGCTTCAGCTTCTTCACCCGGCCAATCATCTCCCCGTCATCGCCGATTTCCACCACATCCAGCCCACCAATCACCGCCGCCACATCATCATCCCATTGCTCCGGCGGCTTAATCCCCCCATCCGCTGTAAACAGTTTGCGCGGGTCGAAAAACGCAATCTTCGCGTATTCCGCCAGCACCCTATCCGCCGTGATTTCTACCCGCCGCTGCTGTTTTTCACGCGCCGCAGTAATCGCTTTTTGAATTTCAACATTCTTCAACAATCTCTGCCCAATCGAGTAAGATGTACTCTCGCTATACCCCGCCCGAATCGCCGCCTGCGTGGCATTCAAATCCACCAAATATTCTTCAACAAACCTTTCCTGCTTCGGCGTCATCTCTTCACCCACCTTTTTAACCAAGGGTCAGTATCCCGCTGCACAATCGGCAGCCAGTAATAGCGCACCGGCGTCGAGCGCACACACCAATAACGTAATTTCTGCACCCGCATCTCCCGCATATCCGCATACACCACCATTCCAGCATCTGCCAAACTAGCCAAATTGCGCATCACCAATTTTTCATTGCGTCCAAGCCGCCGTGCCATCTCCCGAGCACACTGCTTGCCGTGCATCTGCAAACAATGCAGCAGCTCATCCCGCAGCAATAATTCACGCCCACGCGCCATCATTCGCCTCCCTTCCAAACACCACCCCATTGCCCGCCGCCCAAGCCTGCACATACTCAATCAGGCTCGCCATACGCCGCACCCCCATCCGCGCCGTGCTTTCCCGTAGGTTAATCACTTCGCCTTCTAATCCAATCGCCATCTCAGCCGTGCCGCCCGTAGCAATCCGATGCCCCGACACAAAAATCATCTTCCATTGGTCGATTGAGAGTTTTTGGCCGTTGAAGGTTTTTTGTTTCGCAATATCCTGAAGCATTGCATGCAGCTTCGCGTTCTGGTCGTCCGTGCGGTTCTTCTCCCGTACTTCCACGATTGCCTTGTCATGTACTTGCAGCAGCGTTCCCGCCATCTCATACGCCAGCCGCATCACATCCCGCCGGTTATCCCGTGTGATGTAGCGCTTAAACTTCTGTGTCATTCGATTTCCCTAGCCTTCCTGCGGTACTCTGCCGCCAGCTCGCGCAAGTCCTGTTTGCCATAATGCTTTTCCGATTGGTCGGCCTCGATCCGTTCCACCTCAGCCAGCCCAATGCGTTCAATCAAACCTTGGCGGTAGGCCACCACATTGCCGGATAGGTGGCAATTACAGTGTTTGCATTGTCCGTGCACGTTGTTTTCATCAAAGCGCAGATGCGGCGAACTGCCTACGCTGCGGTAATGCCCGGCGTCGTAGCTGTTCGGCTCGCTGCCTAATGGCTTGCCGCAGCTAATGCAAGGCTTGCCCCTATCCCGCAGCCGGATGTAACGGTTGAACGCCGCCTGCGCCTTCTTGGTCAGCTCCGGTACGGTTTCCAGCCTATGCCGTAGAGCCGCCGTCTTCGCCCGCTCCTTGCGCTTGGCTTCACGCTCCGACTTGATGGCCGCCTTGCGTTTCTGCTCGCGCTGATACTCAATCCCGCAAGCAGGAGAGCAGACAAACTGCAACGGCCTCTGCTTTTCAAACACCGTGCCGCATACTTTGCATTTACGCTTGGCCATTTCCTACCTCACAGCACAGCCGGTCTTGGATAAATTCGACGATTTCGTCTTGCACGCTTTGATACCCGTAGCAGCCATATACAGGCAGTCGGCAATACAGCTTTCCCCTGCGGTTGATGACGGCTACCGGATGGCCTTTTTCACGCTTGATGTGCCAGGTAAATTCCCCGTAGCTGTTCACGGTGCGCAAATCGTTGAAACGCGGATGTGCTTTGGTTTTGCGTTGCGGCAACCCTGCTGCACAGACGGCAGCCATTGCCAGCAGCTTTTTGGTTAATTCTTGTTGGGTTATGGTGTTCATTTCACTTTCTCCAAAATCTCTTCACGGGTCGGTGCGCCAGACAGCGCGGTCAGTTGGTGCAGCATCGTTTCTTGCAGTTTGCGGCTTGGCCGACAGCGGCGGACTTGTTCGGCACAGCACACCGGACAACGGAAATTCAGCACAGAGCCGGTTGGCGGGCAGCATGGGCAGGTATTAGACGTTAAACGGGTCATCTTCCACCTCCTGCTCAACCTGTGCTGGGGCTTCCCACGGATCGGGCTGATCCACAAACCGCTGATATCGTCCTTGCCAACCCACAATGACTGATCCGCGCTCGCCGTCTCGATTCTTAGCCAAAATAAGTTCAGCCTCGTTTTGGTTCACGCTTGCATCGTAGTAGCCGGGACGATAAGGGAAGATGATGATGTTGGCGTTTTGTTCGATACCGCCTGATTCCCGCAGGTCGGACATTTGCGGGCGTTTGTCAGGCCGTCCGTTTACCGCACGGGACAACTGCGCCACCAGCAGCACATGAATATCCAACTCCATAGCCAGCCGTTTCAGGCGGGCGGTGATCTCGTCCAGTTCCTGCACCGTGTTTTTGTTCGGGCGCGGCATCAAGTGCAAGTGATCCACCACCAACAAATCCAAGCCTTGCTTACGCTTCATCGCGCGGCATCTGGCTGCCAACCGTTCCACGCCCACCATTTCCGTGTCGATCAGGAAAGACCAGCTCGCAGATAAATTGACGTAGTCGTTGTAGCGATCCCATTCCTCACGGTTCATCACCGCCGTGCGCAAATGGCCGTAGTCAATCCCAAACTGGGCAGATGCCCCGCGATCAGTCAGATCAGTGGAGTTCATCTCGTAGCTTTGGAAACGTACCTTGAGACCATTACGGGCACAGCAGCGGGCAATGTTTTCCGCCAGTACGGACTTGCCCATACTTGGCCGCCCGCCGATCACAGTCAGATCGCCACGGCGCAGGCCGTTGGTGTATTCGTTGAGTTTCGGCAGACCGGTATCAAACCCGATCAAGCCGCGCCGCCCGCTGTCGAACAGTTCCTGTTTGTAGCGGATGCCCTCACGCAAAGCCTCGATGTAGGTTCTCTCTTCGTTGATCTGTGCCGCCTGGTTTGCGATCTCCGTCAGCAGCGATACAGCTTCAGCCTGCCGGTCAGATACACTGCGCCCTTCGCGCTCGATGGCTAGATCCCGGATCTTCCCCGATGCCAGCAGCATCTGCCTTTCGGCGTAACGATCCAGCACGATCTGCACATGGCGTTTGATGGCGTGGGCGGATGCAGTGTTGTTGTATAGGTCGATGAAGTACCCCATATCCATTGACTGATCACCTTCCCGCTGGCGTAGGAAGTCATCCAAGGTCACCACGTCCACCCCGATATTCGCGGCACGCATATCGCAGATCGCCTGCCACACCACCTGATGGCCGATATGGAAAAACATTTCAGGCCGCAGCTGTGAGCATTCGTCAAACGCCGCATTGTTTACCAACACCCCGCCGATCACCATTTGCTCAGCTTCGATGCTGGAAGGCACTTGCAATACACCAACGTCTTCAATCAAATCAGGCTGCATGTTTCATCTCCTCACGCTTGGCCGGCCGCCACTCCAAAATTTTCACGAAATTAGACTGCTTCACGATCCAGTCGAAATCAGCCGTCCACTCAATCCCGCTGCCGCCACACCAGCGTTCGTTCAGCAGCACCTTGCGGAAAAACTTACGCCACCAAACCAAGCCGCTTTCACGATCCGAATAACGCACTTCGCCGGTTAGGGTTTTTGAGTTCAGGAATTGCAACCAACGAGCATTTACCGCCTTGATCCTGCTGTCCGTGATTTTCTGCACCGCCGGCAGGATGCCGGCCGTTTCCTCGTTGTAGATCGCCACCAGCTCGCTTACTGGGGCTTCATAGCGGCGGCGTGGTTTGGCAGTAGTCCGTTTCTGAGCATCACCGATCACACCAGCCAAGCCGTCAGGATTGGCAGACGCGACAGCGTCCATTTTGTCAGCAGAGTTTGGGGGTAAGGGGGTAGGTTCTATGACTGGTTCAAAAGAGTGACTGGTTATGGGTGAACCAGATTCACTACCCCCTAGTGCAGCAGATTCACTAGGTGGTGCATTTCGTTCACTAGGTGGTGCAGATAATTCACTACCCCCTAGTGCAGCAGATTCACCACCTTTTTTCAGGGTTAGATAAAACACATTAGACTGGTTTTCTTTGCCGTTTTTGCGGCGTTTGATCTTCAAGTAACCCGCCTTTTCCAACGCCTGAATATGCCCCATCACTGCACGACGGCTGATCTCACATTGATCAGCGATATGCTGGTAACTAGGGAAGCATTCCCCTTTGTCGTTGGCGTTATCTGCCAGCTTCAATAACACCAGCTTGCGTAGCGGATTGCCTACTTTCAACGACATGGCATAAGCCATCAGTTGCATACTCATAGCACCCCCTCACGGCGCAAAGCCTCTTTTGACCGGCGCAGCATCCGTGCAATCTGTTGCGGCGAACGGTTGGCAATTTCTGCGCGGAATAACTCATACAGCCGGCACTTCTCGTCTCGATCCTGTACAGCAACCAACCGCCGCCCAATCTGCTTAATCCGCCGTTCACGCAGTAAATCTTCGATGCGCTGTTTCATTTCCGCGCTCCTACTGCCGCACACATCTTGCGGCTGCAAAAATTGCACCATAACAACGGCAGCCCTAATTTCAGCGATACCGTCAGCAGCTGTGTCCAAAACCATTCAGACTTGCTTTGTGTCGTTTTATTTGCCATAATTAAGCCTCCTTTATATTTCGTTTATATCCTTTGCCCGCATTCCCGTGCGGGCTTCTTTTTACCTAATCTTCCCGCTTGGCAAACCGCACCAAGTCTAGGAAATCCCCGCACATTTCCAACGTGTGGCCTAACTCGTCCTTGAATCCGTAACGTTTGAAATAAGCTATAATTTCCGTATCGCTCATCCGTTCGAAAGGCGCCGGGAATGCACCATCAATTTGTTTCATCATCAAACCTACTCTCCGTTGCGCTTTTATCTATCCGCCCGGCTGGCAAAGTATTCAGCCGAGATGCGGCACATCAGCCGGTATTCTTCGGCATCCACCACCACAGCATCTTCAGCCACCACCTTGCCGCCACAGGCCGCAATCATTAACGCCGCCCGCATTAGCCCGCATTCATCGGATTTCCAACGGCTCACGGTGGCATCATCCATACCAAGCAGCAGCGCGACTTCGTGCTGCGATTTATCCGCAAGCATCCTCAAAACAGCAGCTTGCAGCTTGTGTGCCTTTGTGATGACTTCTACCGATAATTCAGTCATGGCCTAGCCTGCCACTCTCCGAAACAAATCAGGACGTTCCAGCATTACCCTGGCCGGGATGCCGCGCTTTTTCCAGTTATTCACTCGCTGCGTGCCGATATGTTTCGGGTAGCCCATCAGCCGGGCAACTTCAGCAGAGCCGCCCAGCTTAGAAATTACTTGTTCAGCATTCATTTTGCTTACCTCTTACACAAATACTGGCATTATTAAACACTACGTTTAAACAAAAGTCAAACACTTTGTATAACACGTTTTGTTTAATTTGTTGGAAAATACAGACTATGGATAAAACAATGGAACGGCTGTATGCAGCAGCCAAAGAACTGCACGGAATAGACAAGCAATCAGAGATTGCCCGCATGCTCAACGCCTCATCTCAAACCGTGAAGAATTGGGAAACGCGCGGCATATCCAAGCAAGGATTTCTTGATATTCAAAGAATTATGGGAATATCCCCAGTCTGGTTGAATTCAGGGGTTGGGGAGATGCGGCATGAGCCGCCAAAAGGAGACGAGATAACCGGTATCTACCGACCGATGCTATGGAGCAGCAACGACCCGCTGCCAGAGGAAGATTACACCTTTGCCCCCTACCTCAAAGAGAGCACTTTTACCGGCGGCCACGGCTCGTTTGAAATCCCGGATTACAACGGCTTCCGCCTGCCGTTCGGTAAGGCCACGCTACGGCGCAAAGGCATCCAGCCCGATAACGTGTTTTGCTGCACCCTGACCGGCGACAGCATGGAAGAGCGTATAGCCGACGGGGCGGCCATTGCCGTCGACACCGGCGACAATGCCATCAAAGACGGCAAAATCTACGCCTTCCGGCATGACGACCTGTTCCGCGTTAAATACCTCAGCCGCCTGCCCGGTGGCCGCGTGAAAATCAAAAGCCATAACGAGGCTGTCTATCCAGAAGAGGAAGCCAGCTTAGAAGGCATCCAAGTCATAGGCCGCGTGTTTTGGTGGAGTGTGTTGGATTAGTCCAATATCTTTAAAATTACTGATTTACACAAAGTGTAATTTCTGAGAAAATAGACATGGAAATAAAATTCCAGACGGATGCCTTGCGCCTACTTTTTGAAGATTCCTTTTTCCGGGATAAGGATGTCGGCATTAAAGCCACGAAGCATTACCGCCTCATTGCGAACCTGATTCTGTCCGCCGGCAGCAGGCGGGATTTGGAAAACATGCGTTTCTTGAACTTAAAACCACCTACAACAGAAATTCAACACCATACCGCCGACATTGACGAGAAAAGAATTTTAATCATGGATTTAACAGATGATTGTGCCGAAATTGTCGGTATCCTCAATAAGGAATTATCATGAACCGCCATCTTCCCGCGCAACCCATTCATCCGGGTGAGTACCTGAAGCTTGAATTGAAGAGCCGAGGCTGGACACAACACGAGCTATCCGCCGTGATTGGTCGTCCAGCCAAAACCATCAGCCAGATTATTTCCGGCAAACTCGGCATCACGCCCGAAACCGCCATGCAATTGGCGCAGGCATTCAATACATCGGCGGAACTATGGCTGAACCTGCAAGCCCGTTATCAGCTTGGGCAGCTGGAACAGGATAAATATTCCGACATTAAACGCCGGGCTGAACTGTATGACAGATTCCCAATCAAAGACATGATTAAACGGAACTGGATTTCCGCAGGGGAAACTGTCGAGGATTTGGAGCAGTCCGTTAACCGATTCTTTGGCACTAATGCCGTAAACGACGATTGCAGCTTTAAGTTTGCAGCTAAACAAAATGCCCGTGCGTATAGTCAGGACATCAGCCCGGTTAATCTAGCATGGCTGCAAAGAGTGAAAAACCTTGCCGGAGAACAAATTACCAACGGGGAATTCAGCCCGTCATCTGTCCGGCAAGCGATAGAACGCTTGGCGGCATTACTGCTGTCGCCGGAGGAGATCAGGCATGTGCCGCGCATTTTGTCGGAAGCCGGCATTCGGTTTGTCATTGTAGAAACCTTGCCAAACAGCAAACTTGATGCCGCTTGTTTTTGGCTAGATGACAACACGCCTGTCATCGGCATGAGTTTGCGCTACGACAGGATAGATAATTTTTGGTTTGCTTTGAGACACGAACTGGAACACATTATCCGAGGTGATGGCAAAGACCATGCCATTATCGACGAAGATGTAGCGGGGACTGCTTCCGACTTGCCGCTGCAAGAGCAGATAGCCAATGCCGCAGCCGCTGACTTTTGCGTTCCCACAGGGAAGTTGGAAAACTATTTAATCCGTGCCGGTCAATATGCTTTTTCAGAGCAGAAAATTACAGCGTTTGCCGGTGTCAATAAAATCCATCCCGGCTTAGTTATCGGACAGCTTCAAAACCGCACCGGCAAATATCATATGCTGCGTAAATATTTAGTACCAATAAGGCAATTTATCTTAAACGGCTCAACTTATGACGGTTGGGGATTTTCCTATGGAGGGTAGTTGATGAGTGGTAGTGGTAAGAAGCGGGCAATCGACGATATTGTCGAACAATACAAGCAAGCAAAAGGCATTAGCAGAGGTCTTCTTGACAACTATGATTTAGCCGGCTGGGCGGTAGCAAACGGCCTGGTCGAACCGGATCAGCAGGATAAAATCAAGCTAGTTGCCGAAATGTTTTCCCGGCACTTCAGGGAAGAAATGCGTACCAGCCCAGATGGCAGGCGTTACCGGGCAAAACATGCGGTCAAGGAAAAGCGCGATGGCCGACAGATGTCTTTATGGGCGGATATAGATGATTTGAGCGTTCCGCTCGACCATTTTGATAAAGCATTTACCCAACGCCGCAATCAGATTGTCGGCGACTGTTTCCAGTTGAAAACCGACGTAGACGTCTGTAATGAAAAGAGAGGCAGCAATATCCCCCTACTGTTGGATTTCACAGACGACGTGGCGGAAGCCGAATTCCTACGGGACAGAAAAGCAGACGCTGCTTAAGAAGATTGCTCGATAACCCCACCCAGCCCGCCCC
>ERZ772827.128-NODE-128-length-40973-cov-5.788553_pt1 | contig 40973 bp, 36 predicted proteins | sample MGYA00580850_ERZ772827 | MGnify/ENA primary metagenome ERZ772827 (study PRJEB29015, sample SAMEA2737950) | human oral metagenome | biome: human oral; feature: human-associated habitat; material: dental | place: China | collected 2145 ... | reverse complement strand
AAATAGAAACCTTGCACTTTATCACTTGTGTGCATAATGCGTTTTTATAGTTGTTAGTATTTATTTGTACGGCACCCCACTCGGGGTGCCGTACGCCTTTTTAGCTTTTGGCAACTGGCTTCTAGCAACTAGCTTCTAGCTTCTGGCAGTTGGCGGTGTGCGGTTAGTTTGTACTAAGTGCGCCACCTGCAAGGTGCCACGCTAGTGGGCATCACCTGCAAGGTGTGCCTGCTGTGCTACGGCTATAATTTTCGGATTTTGGCTTCTTTTTTTAGGTAGCCTCGGAAGTCTTCGGCGATAGGTCCGAAGTAGGTACCTTTTTCAAGGTTTCTATTGACTCCCACTTGTGCGAGGAGTACTGTGCCAGAGGCTATTTGCAGCCCAGAGGCTATGCCTACCTGCCCCCACATTGTAACATCGTCTTCTATGATGCAGCACCCGGCAATCCCCGTTTGGGAAGCGATGAGGCATCTTTTGCCGATTAGGGTATCGTGCCCGATTTGTATTTGGTTGTCGAGTATAGAACCTTCACCGATTAGGGTAGAATCGGTTACTCCGCGGTCTATGGTGCAGAGGTTTCCTATTTCTACATTGTTCTCTATCACTACATTTCCTACGGAAATCAGCCTGTCAAACCTGCCATCTACCTTTCTGTAATAGAAGGCATCACCACCGATAACGGTGCCCGACTGTATAATCACATTATCCCCGATAACACAGCGGTCGCCGATGACTACATTAGGGAATATATGGCAGTTTTTGCCGATTTTTACTCCATTTCCTATTACAGCAGAGGGGTGAATAGAGGTGTTTTCGCCTATTTCGGTATCCTTTAAATCTTCTTTAAAGTTGTAAATCTTAGTGAAGTAGGTATTGATTTTATTAAAATCTCTGAATGGGTCGTTGGAAATCAGGAGAGCCTTACCTTCCGGGCAAGGGACTTCCTTGTCAATAAGGATAACGGTTGCCGCTGAGCCAAGTGCCTTGTCATAATACTTCGGATGATTTACGAAGACAATATCCCCAGGGCGAACTCTATGGATTTCATTAGTCCCTAAAACGGGAAAATCATCAGCGCCAATATACTTGGCACCGATGATTTCCGCTATATTCTTTAATATTTGAGCGTGCTGGAAAGTCATAAATAATGAGTTTTCACTTATTTTACTCTTTCTATGTAGGAGCCGTCCTCTGTATTTACTTTGATTTTGTCTCCTGGTTCTATGAATAGGGGTACCATAACCCTTGCTCCTGTTTCTACGATAGCATTTTTCAGAGCATTGGTAGCGGTGTTTCCTTTCACTCCTGGGTCTGCCTCTACTACTTCTAAGAATACCGTTGGTGGGATTTCCGCAGAGAGTGGGCTTTCGTCAGATTCTTTCAAGATGATGGTAACCTCCTCACCTGGCTTCATAAACTGAGCATTCTCTATCATATCTTTATTGATATAGATTTGGGAGAAGTCATCATTATTCATAAAGTGGAAACCGTTTTCATCATCATAAAGGTATTGGAACTTCCTTGTGATAACTTTTACTTCCTCTATTTTATGCCCTGCGGAGAAGGTATTATCTACCACTTTACCATTGGTTACAGATTTAAGTTTTGTTCTCACGAATGCAGGTCCTTTACCTGGTTTTACATGGAGAAACTCGATTACTTTGTAGATGTCGTTACTAAATTCAATACAAAGCCCTTTTCTAATATCAGCTGTTGTTGCCATTAATTAAATATGTTTTATTATTCTTAAATTTTATTCTTTTGTTGTGCCATATCCTTTTACGATACCTCGAGGAGAGTTCTTTATAAATTCGAGAATCTCATCTCTCTCTGCCGTTGGTAGCATTTCTTTTTCTATGAAGTGGGTAGCCTGGCTTACATTCATTTTCATCTGGAAGATGTAGCGGTAAATTTTCTGTATTTCAAAGATTTTCTCATTGCTAAAACCTCTTCTTCTCAGTCCTACCGAATTGATTCCTGCATAGGAGAGTGGTTCGCGGGCAACCTTTACATAGGGTGGAATATCTTTCCTGATGAGTGCTCCACCAGAAATCATTGCGTGTTTGCCTATCTTCACAAACTGATGAACTGCTGAGAGCCCTCCCATTACTACAAAATCATCAATCTCCACATGCCCAGCAATACCACAGCCATTTACGATAATCACATTATTGCCCAAAGTACAGTCGTGAGCAATGTGTGCCGTAGCCATAATGAGGCAGTTGTTTCCTATTTTGGTATATCCTAATGCCTTCGTCCCTCGGTTTATGGTAACACATTCGCGGACGGTGGTATTATCTCCGATGATGACCAATGAATCTTCGCCGTCAAATTTTAAATCCTGTGGAATAGCAGAGATGACTGTACCAGGGAATATTCGGCAGTTTTTCCCGATTCTCGCTCCGTCCATAATGGTTACATTAGGACCTATCCAAGTGCCTTCGCCTATCTCTACATCTGCTGCAATGGTAGTGAAAGGCTCTACGGTAACTCCTTTGCCTATTTTTGCTCGTTTATCTACTGCGGCTAATTGATGTATCATTTAATCAATTTTTGTTTTTGCTACTTGTGCCATTAGTTCAGCTTCTACTACTACGCTGTCTCCTACATATCCATAGCCTTGCATATGTACAATGCCTCTTCGGATAGGTTCCATAAGCTCAATTTTGAAGATAATCGTATCTCCCGGCACTACTTTTTTCTTGAATTTCACATTATCAATCTTCACGAAGTAGGTAGAATAGTTCTCTGGGTCTGGAACATTAGCGAGGACTAAGATTCCCCCCGTTTGAGCCATAGCCTCTATTTGAAGCACTCCTGGAAGTACAGGTTCTTTTGGGAAATGTCCTACGAAGAAAGGTTCATTCATCGTAATGTTTTTAAGACCTACTACATGGGATTCTGATAGCTCAAGGATTTTGTCTATTAATAAGAACGGCGGGCGATGAGGAAGTAACCTCATAATACCGTTAATATCATATACTGGAGGTTTGCTCAAGTCAAAATCTGGAACATTTTTCTTTTTTTGCAGCTTCCACTGTCGGTTTAGTTTTTTAGCAAACTGTGTATTTACAAAGTGCCCAGGTTTGTTAGCAATGACTTTACCCTTTATCTTCACTCCTACCAAGGCGAGGTCTCCTATTACATCGAGGAGTTTATGCCTTGCAGCTTCGTTAGGATATTTTAGTGTAAGGTTATCCAATATCCCATTAGGCTGAATGGATATTTTATCTTTATTAAATGCTTTTTTGAGTTTTTCAGCAGTGTCTGGTGTGAGCTCTTTATCCACATATACGATGGCATTAGAGAGGTCGCCCCCTTTTATAAGTCCGTGGTCGAGGAGCATTTCCAACTCGTGGAGGAAGCTGAAGGTTCTTGCAGAAGATATTTCGGACTTGAAATCAGAGATGTTTTTGAGTGTAGCATTCTGAGTTCCTAAAACTTTGGTACCGAAATCTACCATTGTGGTTACTTCATACTGCTCAGAAGGGATGATGGTAATCTCAGAGCCTGTATTAGGGTCTGTATAGTTTAGGACTTCCTTTATTACTAAGTATTCTCTCGGTTTGCTTTGTTCTGCTATCCCTGCTTTTTCTATTGCTTCTACGAAGTGGATAGATGAGCCATCCATAATTGGAGGTTCGGCAGAGTCCATTTCCAGTATAGCATTGTCTATATCACAGCCCACTAATGCCGCTAAGAGGTGCTCACAAGTATGGATTTTTACGCCTAATTTCTCCAAGGTAGTTCCTCTTTCGGTAGTCGTTACATAGTTTACATCTGCTTCTACTTGTGGGTTGCCTTCCAAATCGGTTCTTACAAAAACAAAACCTGTATTTTCTTTAGCAGGTTTTATGGTAAGATTGACTTCTTTACCCGTGTGGAGACCAATCCCCGACAGAGTTACTTCTTCCTTTAAAGTCTTTTGCAAATCACTCATTGCATTAATATTAATCGTTTGATTTTTTTTCTAATTCTTCTAATCTTTTTACTATATCGTTGAGATGCCTGAAATGTACATAATTTCTCCTGAAATCGCTTGCAGAGATGGCTGGCGAACCATACAGAATTTCTTTGTCCTCCACATTTTTATTCACACCGCTTTGCGCTTGTATTTTCACCTCATTGCCGATTTTTATATGCCCTACTATGCCTACTTGCCCACCAATCTGATTCCAGTCGCCAATAACCGTAGAGCCAGCAATGCCCGCCTGTGCAGCGATGACATTATTCTGCCCGATTTTTACATTGTGAGCAATTTGTATAAGGTTATCTATCTTCGTTCCTTTACCGATAATCGTAGAGCCAATTGTACCTCTATCAATCGTACAATTAGAGCCGATTTCTACGCTTTCTTCCAAAACTACATTGCCCAGCTGAGGGATTTTCTGAAAACCATCTGCTGTAGGCTGGAAACCAAAGCCATCAGCACCGATAACCGTATTAGAATGAATGATGCAGTTATCTCCAATTACACAATAATCATAAATTTTCACTCCGCTGTATATCGTGCAATTCTTCCCGATTTTTACATTCTTCCCGATAAATACCTGTGGACTGATTTGCGTACCTTCGCCCACTTTTACATTTTCGGATATATAAGAAAAAGCTCCTATATAAACCCCCTCGCCAATGTTTGCAGAGGTGTCTACAGAAGCTCCTTGCTCTATTTCGGATCGTTTTACCTGCTTCATTTCATTGTAAAGATTCATCAGAATTTGAAATGAAAGATAGGCGTCTTCCACTGCGATAATGGTTGCCTTGTAGGGTTTATCCGTCAATAATTTTTCTGAAACAACGAGTACCGAGCAGTCCGTGCGCTCTATGAAATCTGAAAATCTCTCCTGTGCTACAAAGGAAAGGTATCCTTCTGCACCAGATTCTATCGGGGCTACCCCCGTAATTAAGGCATTTTCATCACCAATGATTCTGCCATTAATTACCTCTGCAATTTGTGAAGCTGTGAATTTCATACCCGCAAAGATAATAATTTCTATAAAACCAATGTGTGCGTTATGAGCAGTAAGTGGTGGCTAGCTTTTAGCCATTAGCTTATGGCTGTGGGCGAATAGTGAAAAGCAGAAACCCAATGATTGGGAGCAATAACTATTTAGTGAAGAGAAAAAAAGATAATTTTCATCCACTAAATAGTGAAAGGTAGAAAATATATAAAAGGGAGCAATAACTAATTAGTGAAAAGGAGAAAATATATAAAAGGAGCCATTCACTAAATAGTGAAAGGCAGAAACCAAAAGGTTTGAAGCAATAACTAATTAGTGAAAGGGAGAAAATATATAAAAGGAAGCAATCACTAATTAGTGAAGAGAAAAAAAATAACTTCCGTTCACTAATTAGTGATAAGAAAAATAAAAATTTCTATTCACTAAATAGTGAGCGAAGATACTTACTGCAAACTCATCGTAATATAACCACTTACAGTCAATAGCTAAAAGCCAACAGCCAGCTGCTAGCTTATCGTCTGAGAAACCTTATCTTTGCCACTTTAAAAATTACAATACAGATTATGTCAGATAAGAAGATGATAACGGCAGCTTTGCCTTATGCCAATGGTCCAGTGCATATTGGGCACTTGGCAGGAGTTTATATCCCTGCGGATGTCTATGCGAGATTTCAGAGGAGGGCAGGGAAAGATGTTGCCTTTATTTGTGGCTCTGATGAGCACGGAATCCCTATTACGATTAGGGCAAAGAAAGAGGGCGTAGCTCCTCAAGATATCGTAGATAAATACCACGCTATTATAAAGAAATCTTTTGAAGATTTGGGGATTTCGTTTGACAGGTATTCGAGGACTACCTCTAAGAAGCACCATCAGATGAGTCAAGATTTCTTCAAGACGCTCTATGATGCAGGAAAATTTACGGAGGAGACTTCCGAGCAGTATTTTGATGAGCAGGCAGGAGAGTTCCTCGCCGATAGGTATATCGTAGGTACTTGCCCCAATTGTGGAAATGAAAATGCCTATGGCGACCAATGCGAGAAGTGTGGCTCTACGCTTTCTCCTTCAGAGCTCATCAACCCTAAATCTATGCTTAGCGGTAATGTTCCTGTCCTTAAACCTACTCAAAACTGGTATTTGCCACTTAATGAGTATGAAGATTTCCTTAATCAATGGATTATCGAGGGACATAAGGAGGATTGGAAACCCAATGTCTACGGGCAAGTGAAGTCTTGGCTTAATGACGGTTTGAAACCGCGTGCGATGACCAGAGACCTCAACTGGGGAGTACCCGTACCACTGCCCAATGCAGAGGGTAAGGTGCTTTATGTTTGGTTTGATGCCCCTATCGGATATATCTCTTTCACTCAAGAATGGGCAGAAGAAAACGGCAAAAACTGGAAGGATTATTGGCAGAGCGAAAACTCCGAGCTCGTGCATTTCATCGGGAAAGATAATATCGTTTTCCATTGCATCATCTTCCCATCTATGATGAAGGCTCACGGAGGCTATATTATGCCAACCAATGTACCTGCTTTTGAGTTCCTCAACCTTGAGAATGAAAAGATTTCTACCTCGAGAAACTGGGCGGTATGGGCTCACGAATATGTAGAGGATTTCCCTAACCAGCAGGATGCTCTGCGCTACGCACTACTTTCTTCGGCGCCAGAGACAAAGGATAATAATTTTACTTGGAAAGATTTTCAGACCAAAAACAATTCGGAATTGGTAGGGATTTTTGGAAATTTTATCAATCGTGTGACGGTTCTTACCCAGAAATATTACAACGGAATCGTTCCTCAGCCTAATGAATTTGCGCAAGTGGATAAAGACCTTTACCACGAAATGCAGCAAATTCCAGAAAAAATCGGTAAAAACCTAGATGAATTCCGCTTCCGTGACGCCCTTACCGAAATGATGAATTTAGCAAGATTAGGGAATAAATACCTTGCAGATGAAGAACCTTGGAAAGTGATAAAAGACAATCCAGAGCGTGTGAAAACACAGATGTTCTGCGCATTACAGGTGGCTGGAGCACTAGCGTATTTGTGTGAGCCGTTCCTGCCTTTTACTTCCCAAAAAATGAAATCTGGACTAAATCTCGGAAACAAAAACTGGTATGAAGTTCTAAACACGCCGCCTATCCCAACAGGGCATCAAATCAATGAAATGCCGCTGCTTTTCTCTAAAATAGAAGATGAAGCAATAGAAGCACAGATTAACAAGCTTGAACAGACGAAAATCAATAACCAGAAAACCAACCCACAAGCAAATGCGATGAAAGAACAAATTTCATTTGATGACTTTACGAAAATAGACCTGAGAACAGCAACCATTCTGGAAGCCGAAAAGGTAGAGAAAGCCGACAAACTCCTCAAACTGAAAGTGGATACAGGTGTAGATATACGCACCGTAGTATCTGGAATTGCTGAGAGCTTCTCCCCAGAAGAGCTTATCGGTAAGCAGGTGATGATTCTCCTCAATCTTGCCCCAAGGAAGATAAGAGGTATAGAGTCCCAAGGAATGCTGCTCCTCACTACAAAAGCAGATGGCAAGCTCGCTTTCGTAACACCAGATGAAACCGTTGCCAATGGTGTAGAAATCGGTTAATTATTAAATAAAAAAATCCCCACAGCTGTTTGTAAGTTGTGGGGATTTTTTTATTGTAAATTCTCTATCACTATTGCGGAAGCACCACCGCCACCGTTGCATATCGCTGCTGCTCCATAGCGGGCATTCTGCTGTTTGAGTACGCTGAGCAGGCTAACGATAATTCTCGCTCCAGAGCTCCCCAGTGGGTGCCCGAGGGCTACTGCTCCTCCATTTATATTTACTCTCTCGCTGCTGATGCCGAGCAGTTGGATATTTACCAGACCTACTACCGAAAACGCTTCATTCAGTTCGAAGTAGTCAATATCTTCTATGCTGAGGTTTGCCTTGCGAACTGCCAGTGGTAGGGCTTTAGATGGTGCTGTGGTGAACCACTCTGGAGCTCCCGCTGCATCGGCATAGGAGAGGATTCTCGCCAGAGGCTTTAAGCCGAGTGCTTCCATTCGTTCTCTGGATACGAGTACGAGGGCAGAAGCTCCATCATTTATAGTAGAAGCATTGGCAGCAGTTACCGTTCCCCCGTCCTTAAACACAGGTCTAAGGCTGCTGATTTTATTAAAATCTACCTGTTTGTATTCTTCATCTTCGCTGATGATAAGGGGCTCGCCCTTGCGCTGTGGCACTGTTACGGGCACGATTTCATCATTAAACCTGCCTTCTGCCCACGCTTCTGCTGAGCGCTTATAAGAGGTTATGGCAAACGCATCCTGTTCCGCTCTTGTAATGCCGTACTTCTCTGCACAGCGCTCTGCGAGCTTACCCATATGCTCACCCGAGTAGGCATCGGTAAGCCCATCTTTTACCATTCCATCTTCCATATTGATGTTCCCCAGCTTTACGCCTTTTCTCCCTCCGAGATAGTGAGGGGTTTGAGACATATTCTCCATCCCTCCCGCTACGGCAAGAGAGATATCACCAGACTTAATTGCTTGTGCTGCGAGCATTACTGCTTTCATCCCAGAGGCACATACCTTATTGATGGTTGTGCACGGAACCACATCACTAAGCCCTGCCAGTATTGCGGATTGTCGAGCGGGCGCTTGTCCTTCGCCTGCTTGTACTACATTGCCCATAAACACTTCTTCTACTTCTGAGGCATTGATGCCTATCCTGTCTATCGCTCCACGAATGGCTGTAGCCCCAAGTGCTGGCGCTGGTATGCTGGAGAGGCTCCCCATAAAGCTCCCCATAGGGGTTCGCACTGCAGATACTATAAATACTTCTTTCATTATTCTTTTGTTTTTCGTGTCGGCTAACTTACGAAAAAAATAGTAGAAAAGTCTTTATCCTCGTTGGGTATTCTTTTGGGGGTCGCATACCTTTCCTCTACCTTAGTTTTTTGATGACTCATTCCTATTGATGCAGTGTATAAAAGCTGATAATGGAGTGATGTTTATTGGGGTAAAGGTTTTTTTAATGGTAAGGAATGGAATGTCTCGCCCTCCCGAGCGAGGGTGTCTCGCCTTACCGAGCGAGGGTGTCTCGCCTTACCGAGCGAGGGTGTGCCACACTCCCGAGCGATGATGTGCCACATTACCGTATGACTAAGTTTCGTACGACCGTACGACGGTAATTGGATAGGGAGAGTGTGGGAAGCTATTGGTCATTAGACCTAAAAAGAATAAGGTATACGAATCCTTATGATGTCTTATCAGAATAGCAAAAGACTCCAAGTAAGGAGCCTTTTTGAGTATATTCAATAATGAAACAGATGTCTTATTGTGCATTGGTCTTTTCCTGCTTATGCTTAAATACCAGTGCAAACAATACTCCCACTACTAAGGCATAAGCCGCAAAGATGTACCACGCCGAGCGCCAACCTTCCAGCTGCTGAGCGGGAGATTCGCCCTCTTTTACAAAGTAATTGACGATAGATTGTGCTATAAGTAGCCCTATTGTGGCTCCAAAACCATTGGTCATCATCATAAATACGCCTTGTGCAGAGGACTTAATATCTTCATTCGTCTCCTGATCTACAAAGAGAGAACCTGATACATTGAAGAAATCAAAGGCAATACCATAGACAATCATAGAGATAACGAACATCCATACGCCACCACCTGGGTTACCCGCACCCAATAGCCCGAAGCGAAGAACCCACGCTGCCATAGCCATTAGCATTACGGTTTTAATACCGAACCTTTTCAGGAAGAAAGGGATAAGCAGGATGCAGAGTGCCTCCGATGTTTGAGAGAGGGAGATAAGTGCATTGGCGTGGTTGGCTCCGAAGCTGTCTTGGAATTCCTCTATACTTTTAAAGCTGGAGATATAGGGGTTGGCATATCCGTTTGTAATCTGAAGCGATACACCTAAAAGCATAGAAAATATGAAGAATATTGCCATTTTTCTATTCTTAAACAAAGCGAAAGCCTTTAATCCGAAGGCATCTGCTAAGGATTGTTTTTCATTGCTTTTGCTGATTGGGCAGTTAGGCAGTACAAAGCTATACAGGAAGAGTATGATGCCCAGCCCACCAGAGACATAAAACTGGCGATAATCAGACTGGAAGCCCATAAAATCTACCAAAAGCATAGCGCAGATAAAGCCCACTGTTCCTAGCGTTCTGATAGGTGGAAATGCTTTGATAGTATCTAAATTGTTTTGTTTTAATATGGTATATGCAGCAGAATTAGAGAGTGCAATGGTCGGCATAAAGAAGGCTACACTGAGGGAATACAAGCTAAACATAATGGTGAAATTTACCCCCTCACCTGATGAATATCCGTAATAGCCCGTTAAGATGATAAATACAGCCGCAAGAAGGTGGTTGATACCAAGTAGTCTCTGTACAGGAATCCATCGGTCAGCGATAATCCCCATAATAGCAGGCATAAAGATAGAAACAACCCCTTGCATAGCATAGAAAAGCCCAATTTTACTGCCCAATCCAATAGTGCCGAGGTAATTTCCCATAGAGATAAGATAGGCTCCCCAAACGGCGAACTCTAAAAAGTTCATTACCGTTAATTTTAACTTTACATTATTTGTAGTACTCATCTTGAAAAGATTTTATCGGTTATTAATTTAAGTTAGTTTTTATTTTTTCGTTGTTTGATGATTTCCTGTATTTCAAAGGCGGTATCATAGTCTTCATTTTTTACAGCATTCTCCAGCAGGTTTTCCAAGTCCTCTATCGGCAAGTTGCTAAAGTCCCTAAGGCTTTTCTCAAATTCGGAAAAGTCTATATCTATTTCTGGAATAGCATCTTCTGTTTTCTCAGTAGGGAGAGCATCCAAGTCTAATAGGATACCCGCTTCATCTAGTACTTTTGGGGTGGTGTAGATAGGGATATTGAAACGCACCGCTATTGCAACAGCATCTGATGTACGAGCATCAAGGCTGCTATTTTCTCCAGTAGCTTTATCCATAAAGTTGAGGTTGGAATAGAAGACTCCATCTACGATTTTATAGATAATCACAGATACAAGCTCTAATGAAGAGAGCCTTATGAATGAAGCGAATAAATCGTGAGTAAGGGGACGAGGCGGAGTAAGGTCTTTTTCTAATCCTAAGGAGATGGATTGCGCCTCAAAGCTGCCAATAACTACGGGAAGTTTAATAGCGGTCTCTTCATCTTCCAGAAGCAGAGCGTAGGCATTTGCTTGCGTCTGGCTGTAAGATATTCCCCGTATGATGAGTTTTTTGTAATCCATAGAACAAAGATAATGCTTTTATTTGAATGTTTTTTCTACTTCTACGCCTGCTCCAAATACTTCTCCTTGAACGGGTGGAGCAGTTTTGGTAATTTTCATTTTCAGGTAGGTGGTTTGTGGGAATTCTTTTTCTATCCGTGAGAGAATTCTCCCGGCTACTCTTTCCAAAAGTAGAGAGGGAGTTTTCATCTCTTGGTGGATGATATCGTTTATATCCGCATAGCTAATAGTATGGTGCAGGTCATCGGTTTCCATAGCTTTACTAAAATCGGTATGCAGTTCGGCATTGATGAGGTAGTAGGTTCCTATACTCCTTTCCTCTGGAAGTACTCCGTGATGTGCATAGATTTTAATGCTTTCGAGAAATATTTTGGTCGTTAAGCTCATTAGAGTTGTTGATATTATATTATTTGAAAACTATTCTTCCAGATTGAGGTGAGTATATACTTCTTTAAATTCATTAATACTTTCTTCAATGGAGTGGAATGATTTGCCTCCTGCGGCATTAATATGCCCTCCACCATTGAAAAACGATCGGGAGAACTGATTAACATCCACCTCTCTCTTGCTTCGGAAAGAGATTTTGATATAATCTTCATATAAGTCCTCCATAAAGAATGCGGAGACCTGCACTCCCAATATGCTCAGTCCATAATTTACAAAACCTTCGGTATCTCCTTTCTCAAAGCCATACTTTTCCAGTTCGTTTCGTTTTAGATAGAGTATGGCAACCCGTCCATTACCGATAATCTCTATACGGCTAAGGATGAGTGAGAGCAATTGAAATCTTGACAGGGTATTGGTATCCCAAGTGTTGGAGGATATCTCTGCAGGGTCGGCACCTTTTTCTATAAGGTTGGCTGTAATTCTATGGGTAGTAGCACTTGTAGAGCGGAACCTGAAGCCCCCAGTATCGGTCATAATCCCAGTATAAAGGCACTGAGCGATGTCTTTATTCACCAGATGGGCATCTCCCATAGCTTCTATAAAGTGGTAGACCATTTGGCAGGTAGCAGGTACGCTGGTATCCGAATACACGAAATTGAAATCATCTGGCTGCTGGTGGTGGTCTATAAGTATTTTAGTCGCTTTTGCCCGCTCGAGCCAAGGAGCTACGAGGTTGCCACTTCTGTGGGTAGCATTAAAATCGAGTATGAATATAACATCTGCATTCTCAATAAGCTCAAAGGCTTTTTTTCTTTTGTAGTCAGCAATGGTTATTTTCTTTGCTTCGGGCATCCATTTCAGGAATTTTGGGAAGTCGTTGGGTACAATGGTATCTGCTTCCAGCCCTTTTGTTTTGAGGTAATGTTTCAGTCCTAATGTACTGCCGATAGCATCACCGTCAGGGTTATAATGAGAGATAATTACGATTTTATTTTCTGGCTTTAAAAGCGCTTTGATTTCTGTTAATTGTTTTTCGCTAAACATTTTGATTTTATAAGACCTCAAAGGTAGATATTTTTAGGAGAATTTCAAGGATTGTTGTAGGTAATCGGAAATTTTGTCAGTATTATTTAAATTAAAAATACTTTAATTCGGAAATTTTGTCAGATAAATAAGCCTTTTTTGAGGTGTTAAGTCTTGTTGTATAATTTTTGAGAAAGGGAGGGCATAAAACATAAAAACAATTCAGATGAACTTAAACCAATATACAGTAAAATCACAAGAAGCCATTCAGAAAGCACAGCAAGTAGCTTTAGAGTTTGGCAACCAGAGTATCGAACCTCAGCATTTATTAGAGGGGATTTTCCAGGCAGATGAGCATATCTCATCATTCCTTTTAAAGAAATCGGAGGCAGATGCTACGCTCATCAGAGAGAGAAACAGAGAGGCGATAGAGAAACTGCCAAAAGTAGAGGGGGGAAATATCTACCTTTCTCAACCGGCAAATAAAATCTTACTCGACGCTCCGAATATTGCTAAGAAAATGGGAGATGAGTTTGTAACCATCGAGCATCTTTGGCTTGCGCTGATAGAAATCTCCTCGCCAGTGGCTACTATGCTCAAAGATATGGGGGTAACCAAATCCCTTTTAGAAGGAGGGATTAAAGAGCTAAGAAAAGGCAGCAAGGCAAACTCGGCAAGCTCCGAAGACACTTACCAAAGCCTTAATAAATATGCAAAAAACTTTAATGAGCTCGCTGCGGAGGGCAAACTTGACCCTGTTATTGGGCGAGATGAGGAAATCCGCAGAGTGCTTCAAATTCTCTCCCGAAGAACCAAGAATAATCCGATATTAATCGGTGAACCAGGTGTGGGTAAAACCGCTATAGCAGAGGGTATCGCTCACCGTATTATCTCGGGAGATGTGCCAGAAAACTTGATGGACAAAACCCTTTACTCTCTCGATATGGGTGCGCTTGTGGCGGGAGCTAAGTACAAAGGTGAGTTTGAAGAAAGGCTTAAATCCGTAGTGAATGAAGTTACCAAATCCGATGGGCAAATCATCCTTTTCATCGATGAAATCCATACCCTTGTAGGTGCAGGTGGTGGTGAGGGCGCAATGGACGCTGCCAATATCCTCAAACCAGCCTTGGCAAGAGGTGAGCTCAGAGCAATTGGAGCGACGACATTAAACGAATATCAAAAATATTTCGAGAAAGATAAAGCCCTTGAGCGCCGTTTCCAAAAGGTAATGGTAGAGGAGCCAGACACGGAATCTGCTATCTCCATCCTAAGGGGGATTAAAGATAAATACGAGTCTCATCATAAGGTGAGAATAAAAGACGAAGCCATTATAGCAGCAGTAGAAATGTCTCAAAGGTATATTTCCGACAGGTTTTTACCCGATAAGGCGATTGACTTGATAGACGAAGCATCAGCTAAGCTCAGAATGGAAATCAACTCCAAACCAGAGGAGCTCGATGTACTCGATAGGAAACTGATGCAGCTTGAAATAGAACTCGCTGCGATTTCCAGAGAGGGCAATCAAACCAAAATCGAGCATTTGAAGGAAGATATCGCTAAGGTTACCGAAGAGCGAAATGCCATCAATGCACAGTGGTTGCAGGAAAAACAGAAGTCTGAGGATTTAACCCAGATTAAAAAAGATATTGAAGCTTTAAAATTTGAAGCCGAAAGAGCTTCCCGAGTGGGCGATTATGCAAAAGTAGCAGAGATACAGTACGGAAAACTCCGCGAGAAGGAGGACGAGCTCAAACAGCTGGAGCTCCTGATGCAAAACGAGGAAAACGAACTTGTAAAAGAAGAAGTAACTGCAGAAAACATCTCTGAAGTTATCTCAAAATGGACGGGAATTCCCGTAACCAAGCTCCTCCAAAGCGAGAGAGAGAAGCTCCTCCACTTAGAAAATGAGCTTCACAGGCGAGTAATTGGTCAGGAGGAAGCCATACAAGCTGTAGCAGATGCCATCCGAAGAAACCGTGCAGGGCTTAGTGATGAGAAAAGACCTATCGGCTCCTTCCTCTTCCTTGGGACTACAGGGGTTGGTAAAACCGAGCTTGCAAAGGCACTTGCCGAGTTTCTCTTTGATGATGAGAATAACCTCACCCGAATAGATATGAGCGAATATCAAGAGCGCCACAGTGTTTCCCGATTGGTGGGTGCGCCTCCTGGGTATGTGGGCTATGATGAGGGCGGTCAGCTCACCGAAGCCGTGCGCAGGAGACCTTATTCCGTAGTCCTCCTCGATGAGATTGAAAAAGCCCATCCTGATGTCTTCAATACGCTTCTCCAAGTTTTGGATGACGGTAGGCTTACCGATAACAAAGGTCGAGTGGTCAATTTCAAAAACACGATTATCATTATGACCTCCAATCTCGGTTCGCATATTATTCAGGAGAATTTTGAGGGAATAAATGATGATAACCAGTTTGAAGTGGTAGAAAAAACCAAAATCGAAGTTTTTGACCTCCTCAAACAAAGCCTCCGACCAGAGTTTATCAACAGGATAGATGAGGTGGTACTCTTCCAGCCACTCAATAAAAAGGAGATTGGCAAGATTATCGGGCTTCAGCTAAGAGGCTTCAACAAAATGCTCGAAAAACGAGGCATCATAATGACGGCTACCGAAGAGGCAGTAGATTATATTATGAACAAGGGCTACGACCCAGCCTTTGGAGCAAGACCTCTAAAACGAGTGCTCCAGCAGGATGTTCTCAATAAACTCTCTAAGGAAATCCTCGCAGGAAAAGTAAATGACGGCGATAGAATAATCCTTGATTTCTTTGATGGCGAAGGGCTCATCTTCCGAAAGATTGATTAAATAATAGTTTTTTGATTTTAAAATCACCTCTCTCATCCAGAGGTGGTTTTTTATTTAGTATTTTTCAATTGGGAGATAATATTGAGAAATTTTCTACATTTACCATTAAATTTTAGTTCTATGAAAGTAAAAATATTATTAATCTTTTTAGTATTGGCATTGGTATCCTGCCGCCCGAGTTATTTCACAAAACTGGAAAATTTGGAAAGTCTGAATGGAAAGTACTATTCCAAATCTTTATTTAAGTATAATGGAAAGAAGAAGATACCAGACACGAAGGCTCATATGTTAAGGTTCTTTAATAGTGAGAAAAATTTGGAAACTGTAAATTGGGTCGAGATGAAATTTCAGGAGCCTGATAAAGTGGAGCTCACCTATCCTGTGATGGAGCTGGGGGAAATCACCACCAAGAAGCAGACATTTACAGGGAAGAGAAGAAGAAACTATCTAAAAGTGACTCACTGGAACGAGGATATTTTTATCCCGCTGATATATGGTAAGACACAGAAGAACTATATTAAAATAGGCAAGACAAAGGAAAATCAACTCTTGATACAGCACTATTATGAGAATACAGGAAATATTCTAATCTTGGCTGGAGGAGTTGCTTACACTTCGGATTTTGTCTTCGAGAAATATGACAAATATGCAGGCAATAAGGCTTTTTATAAAGATGGTAAATATGGGATAAAGAGGGGAGAGAAGGAGATTGTCCCTGCTATATATGATATTGCCTACACCTATAAGGATGAATATATTAAGGTAAAAATCAATGATAAGTATGGGATTTTGGATTATGAGGGTAAGGAGATAGTTCCTGTCAAATACGATGATATAGAATATGAAGAATACGAAATAAATCCTGTATTCTATGTGAAGAATATGGGTAAAATGGGCTTAGTTAATATGAAAGGAGAGGAGTTTGTTCCCATAAGATATGATAAGATAAAAAGTTATAATAACAAATTCTATGAATTGCATCTCAATAATAAACAAGGTCTTGCTAATCTCAATGGCGTACTATACCCAGCGATATATGAGAACTTGGGCTGGTCTTCTGTAAATCACAATCGTTACTTTGATGCATATAGTGAATATATAGCAGTAAAAAGAGATGGCACAGACTATCTCATTGATACAAGAGGATATGAGTACCAAGTGAATAAAAAAATCCCAAAAATCGGGGGAATAGCTTCTATCTATCCACTATTAGAAACCGCTCGAAAGGTATCTCTTGACGAAGAAGCAGAATAAAAAGGCATTCAAGTAGACAGTTTTTTTATTGAAAAATTGAGGATTCCTTATAAACACATCAGTTCTTTACTAATTTTAATATAAATAGGGGGCTTAGACCCTTGCTTTACTAAGATTAAATTTTCTGTATTGTATTTGAAATAGGTATTTGATTGAGTCTTCATCAATCCAAAATAAGCCTATAAAAACACATCGGACTGAGGAAATCCCCAGCCCGATGCACTAAAAAAAAACTTTAAACGATATGAAAAAATTAAAACTTATAATTGACCTGTACGGCAAAGTTTCTCGGGTCATTCCTATTGATATACCCTCCGCGGTAGTAGGCGTTGTAGCCTAAGGCATTGTTTAGATTATTCGCGAATACCCTCACGCCAACATTCTTATAAGCGTAGCCCGCTTGGAGGTTTAGGGTGGTGTAGGCATTCAGGTTAAAGGGCTTTACGCCAGGGGTCGTGTTATGAATTATGACCTTCTGGGTGTATTCATTCACTGGTCTTTCGCCTACATAATACGCGCCTCCACCGATGTTAAACCCTTTAAGGGCGCCACTTCGGAAGGTATAGTTGAGCCACGCATTAGCCGTATGCTCAGCCGCCATCATCGGTCGGGAATCGTTCACATACGCAGGGCTGTTTTTGTACTTCGCATCGAGGTAGGAGTAGCCTGCCATTACTTCGAGCTCGGGGAGGATTTTCCCGATGAGGTCTATCTCCACGCCTTTTCGGGTAAGATCGCCCGCGAAGTCATAAGTCTTGGTTCCATTTCCAGCCGCATCGAGAACTTCGTACGAAAGATTGTTAAGGTTCATAGCGTAGAGGTTTAGATTAAACCTGAGTTTTTCATCAAACCAATCGGATTTGAAGCCCGCTTCCCACTGTTGGGTGATGGTTGCCCCTATTGTGCCTTCGCCATTAGCGAGGACTCTATCGTTCCCCCTAAGGTCAGTCGTCGTAGTGAAAGAGCCGTAGATATTCATATTCTCTAATGGAGAAATCATTAGCCCGAGAGAGGGGTTCCAAGCGTCTTTCTTGCCTGTCTGGTTATTTCCTTGGTAGGAGCTGTATCGGATGCCGAGAACCGCTTTTGCATACTTCCCGATAGCCATTACTTCCTGCGCCGTAATGCCGTAGATAGGAGATTTTGCAGAGATTCTATCCCCCTTATGCACTAAATCATCAGGGTTAAAGGTTGCAGGGAGGTCATTGGTAAATTCGCCCGTTACATCAGCGATTTTATCTATTGGAATGTAGCTAAGTGGGGAGGTTTTTCCTCGTACGACTTCGGTGAGGAATTTATGCTGATAGGTACCGCTTAGGGTGTAGGATTCTTTCCAGTCAAACCAAATCTGGAAGGTGTGTTTTAAGAAACCTGTCTCCACTTCCTGACCGATAAAGTCCGCTTGGAATACCTTAGAGTGGTCTTCACTGCTAAACTTCGTCCATCTTCTGTTCCTCTCTTTGTAGTCTTTTATAATCTGTTTTTTGGGGTTTTTAGGGTCTGGATAGGTAACGGTTGCGAGGGAGTAAGACTCTCCATTGTTGCTTACATCACCTTGAAGATAGGCAATGCGAACGCGGAACTTATCACCGAGTTTCCTATCAGCATACGCTCCAAAGTTGAGGGAAGTTGTTTTATTAAAATTGGTTTTAAAGCCTAAAAACTTGTTTGTAGGCAATTCGTAGAGGGCATTTGTATCATCTGGAGCGAGGTTTACTGTACCTCTGTTTGGTGTGTTTTGATTATACATATAGTCCATCTCTACCGTTATATTGGTTTTATCATCAGGTCTGTAAGAAACCGATGGGTTGATGTATAGTCTCTCACCTTTTACATAATCGGCGAAGGATTCTTTGTTTTCATAAGCAGCATTGAGCCTGAAAGCTACTTTGCCTTCGCTGTCTAATACCCTTTGGATGTCGAGCGTTGGTCGGAATAGATTCCAGTTTCCATACCTGAAACCTACTGTTCCTGCATTGATGAATTTTGGTTTTTTGGTGGTAAGGTTAATTACCCCTCCCGCAGCTCCAAGCGATGAACCTATACCTTGAGTAATCGCTACCGAACCTCGTATCACTTGTAGGCTTTCTACGCCCTGCATATCGGTAAGTATAGAGCTTGTCCTGAAATCGGAATACATCAGTACTCCGTTTTTAAGTACAGGAGTTCCTCTATATCCACGGATAGACATAGACTCCTCCCCATCTCCATAGGTACTGAAAAGTACTACACCAGGGATGTTTTTTGCTGCATCTGTTACGGTAAGGGCTCCCATTTCTTCGATGGCTCTATCAGAAATTACAGAGATGCTCTGTATCTGATCTCGCACTTTCAAAGGCATACGGGTGATAACTTCCATACCTTTGTTCTGCTTTTTTCTCTCTCCGAAGAGTTCTACTTCGGGGATTGTTTTAGATTTTAAACTGTCTTTGGTCGTTTGTGCATTTCCACAAATGGCACCCACCACAACCAAGGCTAAGGATAATGAATTATTCATCATATATTCTATTTTTAATGCCGGCAAAAGTATTGTTTAAAAACATTCTAAACAATAGAGGTTAATAGAAAATATCTTTTAATATCAATAGATTTCAACTACTTCTCCTGAAATAATAAACGCCCATAAAACGAGTACAATTACTAAAAAAGACTATCTTTGCCCAGCTTTTAAATGAAAAGAGAAATGACAAATCCTTTATTCTATGCTAAAATCCTACTGTTTGGTGAGTACGGAATCATTGAAGACTCGCAAGGACTTACCTTACCTTACAGCTTTTATAAGGGTACATTGAAGTTTTCGGACTTATCTACCGATTTTGAAAAACAATCAAACGAGCATCTGCTCAATTATTCAGATGAGCTTCTTGGTATAGACCTTCCAGCGGGTTTTGAGATTAATATCTCTGCTCTTAAAGATGATATTGCTAAGGGGCTTTATTTTGATAGCAATATCCCACAAGGTTATGGTGTCGGTAGCTCGGGAGCATTGGTTGCTGCCATCTTTGAGAAGTATTCCATTAAGAAATACAACCCCGAAAGCATCAGCAAAGAAGATTTAAAGGAACTCAAAAAGGTCTTTGGACTTTTGGAAAGCTATTTCCACGGTAAGAGTTCGGGTATAGACCCACTCATCTGCTATATGAACTTGCCTATCCTTATCGAAAACCGCGAGAATGTAGATAAAGTCTCCATCCCAAAAGAGGAGCAAGGCAGGGGGGCAATCTTCCTCATCGATTCTGGAATGGTTGGAGAAACAGGACCTATGGTTCAGATCTTTTTTGAGAAAATGAAGACCGAAGGTTTCCGAAAAACCTTGAAGGAAGAGTTTATACGATACAATAATGCCTGCATACAAGCGTTTCTGAAAAAGGATATGAATCCGTTCTTTAAAAACCTTAGGAAGCTCTCCATCTGGGCATACGACCACTTTAAACCGATGATACCCGACAGTATCTACAACGCTTGGAAAAAAGGTCTGGATACCAATGCCTACTATCTCAAGCTCTGCGGAAGCGGTGGTGGGGGCTATATTCTCGGTTTTACTCAGGATTATCCTAAGGCAGAAGAGATGCTTAAAGGCTTCCACAAAGAGATTATTTATAGATTTTAGCGTATGAAGAGCAAAGGGCTATACAGATTTTCGCAGTTCATCAGTTTGCTTTTGGGTGCGAGGGTTTTCGTCCTTTCGTTCTTTACTTTTACACTCTATGTCTCTACTTTTTTCTTGTTTAATCAGGAGGAGAGCCTCAGGAACTTCGTTTTTGATATTAAAGTGAATGGGATTATCTTCTGCTCGGTACTGAGCATTGCCGCAGGGGGTATTATCAATCAGTTTTATGATTGGGACAAGGACAGCGTAGAGCGCCCACTTCGTGTACGGTTGCAGAGCTTCGTCTCTCAGAAGCATTTCCTCTATACCTATTTATTTCTAAATGCTCTCTCTCTCGTCGTAGCCTTATTCTTGTCGTACAGAATTTTCTTTTTCTTTCTTTTTTATCAGTTCGTTATCTGGTTTTATAGCCACAAGCTGAGCAAAATCGCAGTTGTGAATAACCTCACTTATGTAGCTCTCACACTTTATCCGTTCTCGGGTATGCTGGTCTATTATCAGCATTTTTCTGTTCGTATAATGGCGATGGCAGTCTTCCTCTTCCTTATTCTATGGGAGGTAGATGTAATGAAGGATGTCCTCACTCAGCGCTCTGATAAAATCTTTAACTACCATACTCTCCCTATCGTGATTGGGAAGCAGGGAACTCAGGTGGTTCTCCTCCTCCTTCTTCTTATCAATGCTGCGACTGCGGTTTTTATCTACTACGCGGATTATATACAGCAGGCGGGTGTGCTTTCCATTTATTTTTTGGTTTCTGCGGGTGTGCTTCTCCTCTCTATGATTCCCATTTTCTCATTTAATAGAAAAAATATTTTCTGGCTAATGAACCTCCTCCGTTTCTGGATTTTCATTGGGGTACTTGCAATGTTCCTCGATGGTGTTATTCCTCTGCTAAAAAAGTTTCTATAGCTCTGCTTTAATGCTTATAGCACAATCGGGCTCACCACTCACTTGCGTGGAGAGCACTTATTCACTTACTATTTCGCTTAATAGCAGAGCTAGATTGCGGATGCCGTAGTCGGCACTACACATATTTATATTCATCTTACTCAATAAGATAAGATAGATTGCGGATGCCGTAGTCGGCACTACACATATTTACATTCATCTTACTCAATAGATAAGATAGATTACAGAAAAGTTCCGTTATATCACTCTATCTATAATCAATGTTGCGGAAGAGTTCCGCAACATTGCAGAAGAATTCCGTCATATCACTTTATCTATAATCAATGTTGCGGGAGAGTTCCGCAACATTGCTGGAAAGTTCCGTGAGATTACAATAAGTAAAGGCAGGGTGGTTTAGAGCAGGAAATTCGTTACGGTGAGGAAAAAATCGGTTGGGTTTTCTGCTTGCACCCAGTGCCCTGCATTTTTTATCTTAACGATTTTGGACTGGGGGAACTGCTGCTTTATCAGAAAGCCGTCTTGGGGGAGGATATAGTTGGATTTCTCGCCAGCGATGAAGAGTGTCTCCCCAGTAAAGGTGCCGAAGCGGATGGTATTGGCTACGGCAGTGGTGTATTCATCGGAGAGAACTTGGAGGTTAAAGCGCCAGTTGAGTTTCTTCTCATCGGTCCAATAAAGATTTTTGGTGAGGAACTGGATCACCGTCCGCTCGTGGATGTAGTGGGCGAGGAGGGCTTCTACCTCGCTGCGGGAAGTTACCGTGTTAAAGTCTATGCTGTGGAGGGCTTTGAAGATTCCTTGGTGATGGGGAGGATAGGCTTTGGGGGCGATATCTACGACGACGAGCTTTTCGACTCTATTGGGGGTATTGATGGCGAACTGCATCACCGCCTTTCCGCCGAGCGAATGCCCGAGGAGGTGGGCTTTCTCAATGTTGTGATAATCCATATAGTTCAGGATATCGCGTGCGAGGTCATCGTGAGACATTCCTGCCGAGTGGAAGCTTTTGCCGTGGTTGCGAAGGTCAAGGAGGTGCACGGGGAAGAACTCGCTCGTATCCCTACCGAAGGTACCCCAATTGTCGAGCATCCCAAAAAGCCCGTGGAGCACGAGGAGGGGAGTACCGCTTTTGTCTTGTCCGTAGATTTTAGAATGTAGAATGTTCATAATACTTTTTTATGTTTTTTTGATGATGAGGTTACCATTTTGCCAGCCGTTTCAGATAGGCTTGTATCGTGTTTTCGAGACCTAAATAGAGAGCTTCGGAGATAAGGGCGTGCCCTATGGATACTTCCAGTAGATTGGGGATGTTTTCTGCGAAGTATTTGAGGTTTTCAAGGCTAAGGTCGTGTCCAGCATTGAGCCCCAAGTGGTATTCCTCTGCTTTCTGTGCGGTTTGCAGGTAGGGTAGGAGGGTAGCTTCTTTATTCGTGGGGTATTGCTTGGCATAGGCTTCTGTGTATAGCTCTATCCTGTCGGTACCCGTATCTGCTGCGTGTGGTACCATTTCTGGGTTGGGATCAAGGAAGAGGGAGGTTCGTATTCCCGCTTTTTTAAATTCTGAAACCACTTCTTTCAGGAAATCTTTATGTTTTATGCAGTCCCACCCCGCATTAGAGGTGAGGGCATCATCGGCATCGGGAACGAGGGTTACTTGCTCTGGGCGAATATCCAGCACAAGGTCGATAAATGGCTGGTGGGGATTACCTTCAATATTAAATTCTGTGGATATAAGCGGTTTAAGGTCGTAGACATCCTTTCTTGTGATATGCCTTTGGTCAGGTCTTGGGTGCACGGTAATGCCTTGTGCGCCGTATCTCTGGGCATCTATGGCTACTTGGGTTACGCTCGGTACATCTCCCCCTCGTGCGTTTCTAAGGGTCGCAATTTTGTTGATATTTACACTCAGTTTTGTCATTTCTTTCTTTTGTTTAAAGTTTTAATGCGGGTTCTTGTGTCATTAACACCGATTTTTTCATTATTAACATTGGTTTTAAAAGTGTTAATGATATGCTTTTCGGCGGGCTAATTTCCAAAAAAAATGGCATTCCTCAAAACGAAAATTCCTTTTATAGTGGAGGGAGTCGGAGAGTGGTATTTATTTTTTTAATAGCTTTGTTTCTCAGTTTTTTGGTGCAAAAGAGGGTGAATAAGGTGCAAAATCCCATTCTTGTGAGGGGTATTGAGAGGATTAAATCTGTAATTCCAGAGCGGTTCAAATAGATTATTAATAAAAAAGGATAAGCGATGAGAAAAGTATTTGTATTATTCGGTTTAGTGATAGGGATTTCTGTAATGGCACAAATCACGGTGAGAGGTGTGGTTTCGATGAGGAATGGTAAGCCCTTAGAAGGGATTTTTGTCTCTAATGGTAGGGAAGAGGTGCGTACCAATGCAAAAGGCTTCTACGAGATACAGGCATACCAGTGGGATAACCTCCTCTATTATGGGGAAAGCCCTGTGAAAGGCTTGAGCCTTGATAGCAATTGTGCTCCTATCGTCGAGAATACACCAAAGCAGAGAATAGATGTAGTGATGGTTGATTATCCTCACGATATGCTTTTTGAAAAGAATGAGATGTGTGGGATATTGTTTATCCTCAATGGAAAATTGGTAACGGATAAGGCGGTAGACAAGCTAAAACAACGCCTCCGCAACGATAAAACCTTAAAATATAAGCTCCTCAGAAGAAGCGAGCTCTACAAAAAGTATGGATACAGTGCTACTTATGGCTTGGAAATCTCTACCCACTCCCAAAAGCAGAAAAAATAAAAAGGGTAGTTTTTGGGCTTTTGGGGGCTTTATATCGTAGAAAGCAGGCTTAGGCTTGCCCTTAGAAGAGATGATATCAAAGACTGAAAACTCCTCAATAGGTATTCTTTATGGATAAAAAATCCTCTCGTTGAGCGGTCTTATCCTATTTTTTTTATATCTTCGTTTCTCAGTTTTTTAATTTATTTAATGATGAAAAAATCCGTTTTATTCTCCGTGGTATTTAGCCTTGTTACAGGGCTGGCTTCTGCACAGAAACCGATTTATACCAAAGCAAAAGTAACCGCCGTAAAGGTGTACAGAAACTCTGCTGAGCTGCAAAATGTAGCTTCTATCACCGTACCTGCGGGCATCTCCGAAGTGGTGATTGGCAATATCTCTGAAGAAATCAACGAAAAAACCATTCAAATTGGGGTCAATGCTAAGAATATCTCCATTCTATCCTCACAGTTTACGGACGATTATTCCTCCGACTTTAAGATGGATACTACCAATCCGCAAATAAAGAAAGTGAATGACAGCATCAAAATTGTCGAAAGCCTCATTACCAAAAACAAGATAGAACTCGACGCCAATAAGAAGGCCATCGAGCTCCTTGATAAAAACCAAACCGTACTGGTGGGGAGCAATGCTGGAAGCGTGGCTCAGCTGACCCAACTGACCGATTTCTACACCAGAAAGCGCATTGAAATCGATAACAAACTTGTGGCTCTCAGAAAAGACGAAACCGAGCTTGCCAAAAAGCTCTCTCGCCTGAAAAGCAGCCTAAAAACAAAAGAGCAAAAAGAAGCTGAAGAGTTTGCAAGTGGCGTCCTCGTCCTCAAAGTAATGGCTTCCACAGCGGGCAACTTGAAGCTCAATATCAACTATCTTGCGAATGATGTAACTTGGAATCCTTATTACGAAATCAAAAGTGAGAAAGTCTCCGCTCCGCTGGATGTAACCTTTAAAGCGATTGTAAAACAAAGAACAGGTTTGGACTGGAAAGGCGTAAAACTTACCCTTATCAACGGAAACTCCTACCGAAACAATACCGCACCAGAGCTTAGCCCTTGGTTCATCTATGCTCAAAGCGCTAAGGAAAGACAGCAAGAATACGAAACCGATAAAAGGTCTGCCCAAGTAAAAATAAGAGGTCTGGCATCTATAAAACAAGATGCCGTAGCCTATGAATCCAATGCTATGGAAGGTGCAGTAGCAGATGTCGTGGTTGTAGGTGCTAATTTCTCAGTGAATGCCAATCAACTTAACACCAGCTATGATGTAGATGTGCCTTATGATATCCTTTCCAACGGCGAAGACCACCTCATCAGCCTGTTTAACCAGAAAATACCGGCAGAATACCAGTACTACACCGCTCCAAATTATACTCGTGAGGCGTTTCTTTTAGCGAAGATTAAGGATTTTAGTAATTATCACTTGGTAGGAGCGCCTGCAAGCGTGATTTTTGAGAATATGTATATCGGTGAGACGACCATTAGCCCAAATCTTACGACTAATGAGCTGAATATTACGCTCGGAAACGACCCTAAAATCAGTATCCGAAGGGAAAATATTCAGGATAAGTCTGGCGAGAAATTCCTCTCCTCCTATCGTGAGAAAACCGTAACCTACGACATTATCATCAAAAATAATAAGAAAGACGCTGTGAATATCGAGGTGAAAGACCGCTTCCCGCTAAGCAATAACGACGCTGTGAAAATAGAACTCCTTGAAAAAAGCGGTGCCAAGAAAGACGATGAGAAAGGCTTCCTCCTCTGGACAACCAAACTCTCGCCCTCAGAAACCAAAAAGTACCGCGTAAGCTATAAAGTTCGCTACCCGAAAGACTATACCATCAGCAATCTTTAAAACTTGAATACCTATCCCCACTGCTTTATCAGTGGGGATTATTATTTCGTACATTCTTTCCCACACTCCTTCATTTTGGTAGTTTTAGATTTTATTTAATATTTTCGCCATTAAAATAAAGTAAGTGTGAAGAAAACAGTGCTATTGTTATACTTAGGTCTTTTGCTCGCCTCCTGCGCTACTGCTGAGAAATACAATGCGGTAACGAACAGAGACATCCCCCCAGAAGAATTACACCAAGATATAGATAAGGTAAAGAAGAACCTCTTTGCCCACCACCCTGATATCGATATGTACCTGACCAAAGAGCAGATTTCTGACAAGCTCGATAGCCTCAAAAACACGATAAAAAAACCGATGAAGTCCGCCGACTTCTCCCGCGAGCTGTTTAAAGTGGTTTCCAAGTTTGGGCACGGGCATATCTACCTCACTTCCCGCCCGTACAAGATGACCAAAGTAGAGCGCCACCATACCAAAGGCTCCAAAGGTCCGCTCTCCCAGCTCAGCGTAGAGGGGGCAGGTGACAGGCTGATGCTCAAAAAAATCACAGGCAAGAAATCTTCCCAAGATGTCTATGCAGAGCTCATTAGCATAGATGATATTAAGTATAAAGACTATTACAACCTCTACAAAGGCACAAGACCTGGTGATGGATACATCAAGACAATGGATTCCTACATCATTTCAAAAAACTATCTGAACTATGTATCCAGAGTCTTGGGGGTGCAGGATGCGATTATCCTCACCCTGAAAAAGAACGGTTCGGTTTATACCAAAGTTGTAAAAAGGGAGTTTTTGGAGCATAAAAATGCCAAAAGCAAGCAAGCTCCAGCCCCTCAGAAGCAGAAAATCGTAAAGAAAGCCCCAGTAAAATACCCCACAAGGGAGGAAATCATCAAGAGAAATGCCTTAGAAAAGTACCAGAATAAGGTGAAGAAATATTTGGGCTACAACCCTGCAACTAAGCAGTACAGTAGGGAGATTTCATTCCCGGTAAAGGCAGATTCCAGCATTGCGGTGCTCAAAATAAGGGACTTCAAGCGAGGGAGTGCAAAGAAAGGTTATGCTTTCATCTTCGACTCTCTCCATAAGCGCAAAGTGAGTCATCTGATTTTAGACCTTAGAGGAAATGGTGGTGGCTATGTACGGCACGGGAACACCCTCTACAGCTATCTGAGCAAGGACTCCCACCCCGTAATAATGGACTCCGCAAAAGTGATGTCTAAAACCGCAATGGTAGGCTTGAATTTCACTAAGTTTAATGCCTTTCAGCATACCGTATTCTTGCCTCTTACCCTCGCTTTCTCCACCTCCGAATTTTTTAATACCAAAAAGGGAAAAGACGGCAACTATTACTACAAAATGATGAACAAAAGCGACCACAAAGCCAAGCCTCTGAATAAATACACAGGCAAGCTCTATGTGCTTACCAATGGTGCTACTTACTCTATGTCGTCAGTTCTTGCGGCGTCCTTGCAGGCAGAAGGTCGCGCTACATTTATAGGCGAAGAAACAGGGGGCGACTTCAATGGTACCGTAGCAGGGCACTCCCGATGTACAAAACTCAGAAATTCCCACACTGATTTCTGCTTTGGGGTAATGACCATAAAACCCAACGCCCAGCGAAAGCTCATCGGTAGAGGCGTACTTCCCGATATCCCCGTACCAACTACCTTAGAAGACCTGATAATGAAAAAAGACCCTGTGCTGAGTAGAGCGGTTAATGGGATACGGTTGCCATAGCTACAGTTACAATTCAGAAATTAATAATAAAATATCTTATTAAATAAAATTTGGCTATTAAAATTTTATTATTACTTTTAGGGCTCAATTTAAAATTTTAAAATTATGCCAAAGAACCAAATCAGTGCTGCCATTTCAGATCAAACGCTAGCACAAATCGAAACAAAAATCAGTGAAATTCGCCATCTGCTTAGCCCTTATCTGGTAAATCTAACCCCAGAAGAGCGAACTAAATTGCCAAAAATGAGCGACAAATCCGTATCCTTCGTATCTAAAGTGATGGAATACATCAAAACCAATCCCGACCTCATCCCACCGATGATGGACAAGGAGGAAATGGAGAAAGATTTCAAGCTCAATCAATCCCTTCAGCCCGTCTTCAAGATTCTGAAACAGCTGTCCGAAAATGTAAGCGAAACCCTTATGCTCACAGGACACGAGGCGTATGTACAAGCCCTGCTCTACTACGCTACCGTAAAAATGGCAGCAAAAACAGGTAGCCCAGACGCCAAAACCATCCAAGAGGATTTAGGGAAGAGGTTTGCAGGTCAGGGAAAAGCTAAAAAAACTCCCCCAAAAAACTAATCAGTTTATAAAAAAGGGAAACCAGTTTAGGTTTTAGCTAAACTGGTTTAGGTAAAATGCAAACTATTTCAGCTTAAACCTAAACTAATTGACCAAAAAGGTAAACTAATTAACCTAAAAGAGAAACCAGTTCACCAAAAAGCTAAACTGGTTTAGGTAAAAGCTAAACTAATTACGGATATCACCCAAGTGCTTAGGGTGGTGTCCGTTTTTGGTTATAAAAAAGGGAAGTAAAATTCACTTCCCTTTTTCTATAATTGTTTTTATTGATTCTCTCTACTCCCCCCACTCACTAATAAAGTGGAGTTTTACATTTGGGAATTTCTCTTGGGTCATTGTAATGGTAAAGGAGGAGTCGGCAAGGAATACAAGCTGGTTATACTTGTCCCTCGCGAGGAAGCGTTGTTTTAGTCTTGCAAATTCTTTGAACTCTTCGGACTTTTCGTCCGCCTCTACCCAGCAGGCTTTGTGGATGCTGATAGGTTCGTAGGTGCATTTTGCGCCGTACTCGTGCTCCAATCGGTACTGGATTACCTCATACTGCAAGGCACCCACCGTTCCGATAATCTTTCTGCCGTTCATCTCGAGGGTGAAGAGCTGTGCTACTCCTTCGTCCATCAGCTGGTCGATACCTTTTGCGAGCTGTTTTGCTTTGAGTGGGTCATCATTATTAATGTATCGGAAATGCTCTGGTGAGAAGCTCGGTATTCCCTTAAAGTTGAGCTTTTCTCCTGCGGTAAGCGTGTCGCCAATTCGGAAGTTTCCCGTATCGTGTAGCCCTACGATATCGCCAGGGAAGGACTCATCTACTACCTCCTTTTTATCGGCGAAAAAGGCATTCGGTGAGGAGAATTTCATCTTCTTGCCTTCCCTTACGAGGAGGTAATTTTCATTCCTTTTGAATGTCCCCGAAACGATTTTCACAAAGGCGAGCCTGTCTCTGTGCTTAGGATCCATATTAGCGTGGATTTTAAAGACAAATCCCGTGAAGTTGCTCTCTTCTGGCTTTATGATTCGGGTGTCAGACTCCTTAGGTTGAGGGTTTGGGGCAATGTCTATAAACGCATCAAGGAGCTCTCTCACACCGAAGTTATTCAATGCCGAACCGAAGAACACGGGCTGCTGAGTGCCTGACATATATTCCTCTCGGCTAAACTCTGGATAGACGGACTGCACGAGCTCCAGCTCCTCGCGGAGGGTTTGTGCAGCCTTTTCGCCAATGGCTTCTGCGATGGCAGGGTCATTAATATCATTAAAGGTAATGCTCTCGCCTACTTTCTGTTTTTTCTCTTCGAGGAAGAGCTGGATATTATTCTCCCAGATGTTGTAAATCCCTTGGAAGTCCGCTCCCATACCAATCGGCAAGGAGAGTGGCACTACGGAGAGCCCGAGCTTTTGCTCCACTTCGTCGAGGAGGTCAAAAGCGTCTTTACCCTCTCTATCGAGCTTGTTGATGAAGACAATCATCGGAATGCTTCTCATTCGGCATACTTGAACGAGCTTTTCGGTTTGCTCCTCCACCCCTTTTGCCACATCGATGACTACAATCACCGAATCTACCGCCGTAAGGGTACGGTAGGTGTCCTCCGCAAAGTCCTTGTGCCCAGGAGTATCGAGGATATTAATCTTATGCCCGCGATAGTTGAACGCCAGCACGGAAGTAGCCACCGAAATCCCCCTTTGTCTCTCGATTTCCATAAAGTCGGAAGTCGCACCTTTCTTTATTTTGTTGGATTTTACCGCTCCTGCCTCCTGAATAGCCCCACCAAAGAGGAGGAGTTTCTCTGTAAGGGTAGTTTTCCCTGCATCGGGGTGGGAGATAATTCCAAAAGTCTTTCTTTTCTGTATTTCTTTTATTAAATCTGACATATTGTATTTTAAATGCGTGCAAAAGTCGGAATTTTAAATTGAAATACCTTGCAATTAAGCAATATCTTGTAGATAATCTGAAAGAATGAGACTGAGCAGGAGAATTTCAATTCTCTCTTTTGCAATAAATCACAAAAAAATCAGAAAGCATTTGCCTTCTGATTTTTATTATTGTGTAATGAGTTTAGAGTTTGATGCTTAGGTTGAGGATTTTGTCGCCTCGTTTTACCTGTGCGGGGACTTCATCACCAGATTTCAGCTTAGAGAGACATTCCATATAGGTATAAATGTTGGTAATCTGGCATTCGCCGAGTTTTATCAGAATATCGCCCTGCTGTATTCCTGCTTTATCTGCGGGTCTACCTTCTGAAACGCCCTCTATATGTAGCCCATCATCGGCATCTATGAAGCTCGGCATTACACCGATGGTTACTTTAAAGCTCGGTACATCTGTTTTCTTCATTTTTGTTTTAGTGAAGGGGATTTCTTCCCGTTGCGAAAGTGTTTTGGCGATATCAAAAACATATTGTGTAATGATTTTTAGCCCTTCGTAGTTGATTTTATCGGAATCATCACTCGGTTTATGATAGTCTGAGTGTACGCCTGTGAATAAAAAGAGTACGGGGAGGTCTTTTGAGTAGAAAGAAGTATGGTCGCTCGGTCCTACTCCTGAGCTATCAATTGCGATTTTAACTCCTTCGGGGCGATGTTTCTCAATCAGGCTTCCGAAAAGGGGAGAAGTGCCTACTCCGCCCACTGTGAGGGCTTTTTCTGCATTTAATCTACCCACCATATCGAGGTTGATCATCGCTATGGGCTTAGGATATTTTTCTTTTACGGTTTCTGCGAATGCTTTTGAGCCCATCAGCCCATCCTCCTCGCCAGAGAAGAGCACAAAGAGGAAGTTTGCTTTTTCCTTTGTCTTGTTTTTGCTAAACATCCTCGCAATTTCCAATACCGATGATACGCCAGAGGCATTATCATCAGCACCGTTGTGTATCATTCCTTTGGAGTTGGGTAGGGTAGAGTTGTTGTGCTCATTAAGCCCGAGATGGTCGTAGTGTGCTCCGATAATGATGGTGCGCTCTGCCTTGTTGTTTAGGTAGCCGATCACATTTCTGCCCGTTACTTTCACGGGAGTGGAGTGCGGATTTCTGTCGGGTCTTACCGAATAGCTAAAGTCTTGAAGCTCGGTTTTTAATCCAAAAGATTTGAGCTTTTTTTCGAGGAAAGCAGAGGCTTTTTTCTCACCTTCGCTTCCCGTGAGCCGTCCTTGTAGCTCGTCTGATGCGAGATAGACAAGGCTTGACTTGAGGTTGTCATCCGAAATGATTTCCTGCTTGTCTCTTTTCTGTGCCTGAGCGAGTAGCGAGAGGGCTACAAGCCCGAAAATGATGTGTTTTTTGAAATTCATAATGAGGTTTTTTCTGGCAAAGGTAGCTAATTTTGCCTCATTCTAAATATTTTCTTAGAAAGGATAACCAAAAGCAAAGTTCACAATACCATCAAGCAGGCGCCAGTCCTTAAACACCCAGCGATTGCCCACAGGGAGGTTGGGGTCATAGACCTTGTATGCGGTATCTATCCTCAGCGTGATGTAAGCGATGTTTATCCTCAGTCCAAAGCCCGTACCTATCCCCATCTGGCTGATGAATTTATTAAACTTGAAGAGCCCTCCAAAGTCATTATTGTTTAAGCTCCAAATATTACCTGCATCTGCGAATAGAGCCCCTTCAAACATTTTGTTGAATGAGATTCTGTACTCTATATTGGTGGTGAGTTTCAGGTTTTCCATTACATAGGCACGGATTTTAGGGTCTATTTGGGAGTCTGCGGGTCCTAATCCGCCATATACCCTCCACGCTCGTATATCGTTGGAGCCTCCAGTGAAGTAGCTTCGGACGAATGGCATAGAACGAGAGTTTCCGTAAGGAATCCCAATACCGATGAGCTGTCTTATCGCAAGGGTTTGGTTACGGTAGAGCTTAAGGTACTTTCTTATATCAAAGTCGAGCTTTACGAATTGTGAATATGGCACGCCGAAAATGTTTCTGCTCTCCGATTCAAAAGCATCAGAGGATTTATTCCTTCTGCTGAAGAGCCCTAAAAGATTTCCTGCGGTCTCCACCCGAGCATTAAAGTAAAATGGGTGTTTGTAGTCCTGCTTCCCAATTTCATTGTAAGTAAAATTGTATAGTATGGAGGAGATAATCACATCCTGAGTCTGCCTCTCCTTATTATATAAAGATTGAAGGAAAGAGGTATAGGTCTCTTGGTTCTCTTTGGAGAGCGTTTGGGCGAAGTTAGGGTCGCTGAGGACTCTCTCTGTAAAATCATTAGAAGAGATAAGCCCCTGCTCAAACTGTTGGTACAGCGCGGCATCATACAGCTTGAAAATAGAGTTCCTCAGCTCTCTATCTCGTGGGAAGAAGTTATAAAAACTGTCTTTGTCTCGAGTAAAGCTCAGTTGGGTATTGAAGAGCGAGAGTTTGTGGCTAACGATTTCATTTACATCTGCGTAATAATTAAGCCCTGCATTGAAGTTTAGCCTTCCTAAGCCGAGATTATTCTGTATGGAGGTTCCTAATGTGATGGATGAGGTGGGAGAGTAGCGTTTCGGGATGAGTTTATAGTATTTAAAGGGGAGCAATAGCCTTGGGAAGCTAACGCCCACCTGAGCAGATATCTCGGAAGCGAGGGTTCGCTTGTCGGTATTTTTGGTGTCTTCTACAAATCCGAAAACCCCAGAGAAGTTGGCATTAAAGTTCTCTGCACCCCTGAAGATATTACGGGAAGTGAAGTCCAGCGCAGGGGAGAGACCAAAGTTGAGGATTTGAGAATAGGTAGCATCCGTAGAAACTTTAAATTCATAGCGGGGGAGGGGTTTGAGGGTATAGCGCACATCCAAAATGCTGTCGGCACCCGCTCTTTCCTTAATCTCCTGGCTTATGTTGAAGTTGTTCATCAGGGTGAAGTTTCTCTTCGTCAGGTCAAAGTTCCGTTGTTTATAGACTTCGCCAGGTTGCAGGATTACGGCTCTCCAGAGCGCACTGCTTTTGTAGTGGTCGTTTGCTTTTTCAAATGATATTCCTCTTATCGAGTCCTTTTTCAGGGGGGTATTGTCGTCGTTATCTTTCAGCACTACTTTGATGTCTCCGATCTTGGTTTTGTGGTAAGGCGAGTCTAATGAATCCTTCCTTATCTCTAAGAAGAGGGGAACTTTCTTTCGGCTGCTGAGGGTATCGGCGGTGAAGAATATTTCTTCGTTGGACGCATTAAATTTATAATACCCCTCATTTTGCATTAGCTCGGAGATTCTTTTGGCTTCGCTTTCCAGCTTGCTTTGGTCAAGCCTGTGCCCTGCGCGAACGATGGTTTTATGCAGCGAGCCCTCGTAGATGCTCCGAATCCCAGGGTCTGAAATTCGGTAATGATACTCGCTAATCATCGTCGGGTCTTTATGGGTGATGATGTAATCTATCTTCGCTTTCTTGGCTGATGAGTCCAAATCTTCCTTATAGGTAGTCTCCGCGTCCCAATATCCGTGGTAGATGAGCATCTTCCGTATGTTGTTTGCCGAAGCCTTTGTCTTCCCGGCATTCCATATTACGGGCTGGGAGCCGAGGTTGTGCAGGAATCTCTGCCCCCACAATGATTTTCCTCTGTACTCGGGGTGATTATATTTGATAAATAATGAATCCAGTAGGTTCCTATTCCTCATATCCGAAGGGAAAGCCATATAATCATTAAGAATGGTATCATACTTAGGATTCGTCATATTGTAGAACAAAAGCCTCGAGGGCAAAAAGGGTATCGCGCTCTTGTTCGGCTTTTGGATGATATAATCAGGGATTTCACTTGAAAGGACTTTACCGTCTTTAAACGAAATTTTATTTTTCGTAAGGAGGAATTCTCCTTTGGGCACTTTCTTCGTCGTAGAGCAGGCGAAGAGCGCTAATACCGTACTTGCAGAACAGAAAAATATATAATACTTTTGGAAATATTTCTTGATATGCTTACAGCCCATACAATAAAAATTTTACAGTCTTTAGATAAAAAAAAATTCAGGCAAAAATACAATTTGTTTTTGGTCGAAGGTAATAAAACCATACGCGAACTCCTACATTCAAACATTAAAATCAAAGAAATATTTTCTACCCACCCAGAATCTTTGCACAAAATCAATGCACCCATACACAGAATCGATGCTCACCAGCTCAAGAAAATCTCCTTCCTCCAGCACCCTAAGGATTCCGTAGCCGTCTGCGAAATTCCACAGCAGCACCTGAGAAACTGCCGCTTTAATATCGTGCTGGATGGCATACAAGACCCAGGTAATTTCGGTACCATCATTCGCTTGGCAGACTGGTTCGGGATAGAGCAAATCGTTTGCAGCGAAGACACCGCAGACCTCTACAACCCAAAAGTAATACAAGCTACGATGGGCAGTTTCGCCCGAGTGAATATCGTTTATCAAAACCTTACCCACTTCCTCCAAAATACCCAAAATCTCAATCTCGGCACCGATATGCAGGGGCAGAATATTTACACCGCCCACTATCCTGAGAACATCAACCTGATTATGGGCAACGAGGGCAATGGCATCCGCCCCGCTACCGAGCAGCTCCTCCACCAGACGCTGAGCATCCCTCGCTTTGGCAGGCACCAAAGCACCGAGAGCCTCAATGTCTCCATCGCTACTTCCATTATCCTTGGGCAGATTTTTTCTAAGCGGTAGCCTAAAATGATAGGGAGTGGGTTATGAAAAAAAAACTCATAGAGGGCTTTGTGGGTAAATTATTTTATGTATTAGTTACTTGGCTTGTGGAGGATAGGTTTTCATCATTTCAAAGACGAGTGCTGGGATTTCTTTTTGTTTTCTTTTTGGGGAATCTACTGAAAGCCCGCTTCCTATTCCTTGCCAGATGAGTTTTTGGCTTTGGGCATCGATGAGGTCTATGATGAGGCTGCCTGTGTTGTGCTCAGATGCCCAGCTGCGCTCTATACCGAAGCCAAAGCCCCAGCCTGCGCTGCCCCAGCCCCAAGCGCCGTAGGGGGAGGTGCGCTGTACATCGGTGATGTGCTTGTGCTCTGCCTTTACATTGACGATGAGGTCTGGGGAATCGCCTACGGAGAGCCCTTTGAGCTGTAGCTGTTTTGAGACTTCGTTGAGCACTCGGTCTTTGTCGATATCGTTCAGCTTGAGGTCATCAATCCTCAGTTTATAGGTTTTGTAGGCGGTAAAATCAGCGCTTACCGCATAGTCGGTTCTTACCTGAAACGGGCTACAAGAGGTGCTAAGAGCGAGTGTAGCCATTGCGAAACTTGAAATTAAAAACTTTTTCATACGATTATTTATTATTGTTGTTCTTTTTAAATGTATCGGTTTTTTTATCATAACCATAGGGGCAATGTTTGCATCCACTTTTGCAGCAGTAGCCGCGCTTTAGGTGGTGTTTTTCGGTGAAGACTCTGTAGCCCTCTTGGTTGTAGTAAAAGTCTTCGTTTTCTTTTAAACTCGCTTGCATTGTGCCCTCAGGTTTGGAATAAAATATTATATTTGTGCAATGATAATTATCTGCCAAAGATTATTCAAAAATACAAATTTTATTGGTATTACGATTTTTCCGTTTATTATCTTGAGAAATATAGCTTTTAAACAGGATGAAAAAGTTTTAAGCCATGAAAAAATCCATCTACGGCAGCAGATTGAGCTCTTGATAATCCCCTTTTATATTTGGTATATAGTGGAATTTATGCTCCGCTATGTGCAGTATAAAGACAGACACAAAGCCTATCTGAACATTAGTTTTGAAAGAGAAGCCTATGCTCACGAAACCGATGGAGATTATCTGAAACGAAGGAGACTTTATAGTTTTTTGAAATACATTAAAGACAAGTAGGAATATATGGAGCACGATGTAAGACCGTGGGGAGAGTATTGGGTCTTGGAAGACGCAGAAACCCACAAAGTGAAAAGAATTTTAGTGAACCCAGGGGGGAGGCTCTCCCTACAATACCATCATAAGAGAGGAGAGGTATGGACGATAGTCTCTGGAACAGGCACTGTAACAATAGACGATAAGGTGAAGGACTACTCCGCAGGGGAAGTGGCACAGATCCCTCAGGGAAGCAAGCACAGGATAGAAAACAGAACCTCAATGCCTGTGGTCTTTATAGAAGTACAGTACGGCACCTACTTCGGGGAGGATGATATCGTCCGTATAGAAGATGATTATAACCGTATATAAACAATTGATAAAGTAAATGACAGACGACAAACTACCGAAGTATAAACTGGACTTAGCAGGAATCGGGATTTTATTTATGGGGGGGCTTGTTCCCAATATCGGGCTTGCCCTTTTATTTTTTGTGCCAGGAGGGAAGGATTTTCTTACTTCGCCCATCGGGATGGTGGTGTCTAATCTGATAATGTGGCTCACGATAATCCTCGCATTTGACTTTCTTATTTGTAAAAATCAGACGGGAAGGAGGCTGAAGTTTGATTTCTCCTCTGTAAGCCTTAAGTCCTACCTTATTATCTTCCCAATGATGTTCGGAATGATGCTCATTGGCGATGTGATTGCAGGGCTGATACCCACCGAAGGAGAGATATTGGGAGCGCTGTATAAGTCGTTTGATGAGATGATGCGCAGGATGCAGTCCAGCTTCTCAGCGATGTTCATTGCAGCGGTGATAATGGCACCGCTCTTTGAGGAGGGGGTATTCAGAGGAATCATTCAGAAAGGGCTTATCAATGGAAAAAAGAATCCGCAAGCGGCAATCTGGATATCGGCTCTTTTGTTTGGCATTGTACACGCCAACCCTTGGCAGTTTGTGGGAGGAGTCTTGCTCGGATATGTCTTGGGGGTAGTCTATCACAGGACGGGCTCTTTATTATTGCCTATTTTACTTCACGCTTTTAATAACCTCAGCTCTATCCTTCTTGTCAAACTGACCGATGAGGAGAGTTTTAGCAAAATCTTGGGTGTATCGCCATTGGTTCTTTTCGCCGCTGGGGTGAGTATCTTTGGAATATTTTATTATCTCTTTAAAAAATTAAGTTTTAAGAATGGAGCTTTTAGTAGCCACACATAATCAGCACAAGAAAGACGAAATACAGCAGATTCTCGGTAGCCGATATACGGTAAAGAGCCTTGCCGACTATAACCTCCACGATGAGATTGTAGAAGACGGGAAGACCTTTGAAGAAAATGCCCTTATCAAAGCAAAATACTGCTATGAGAAAACGGGAATCCCCAGCCTTGGAGATGATTCAGGTCTGGCAGTAGAGGCGCTGGATGGAAAGCCTGGTATCTACTCTGCGCGCTATGCGGGAGACCATAATTTTGAGAAAAACATCGCTAAAGTCCTCGAAGAAATGCAAGGAGAAGAGAATAGAAATGCACACTTCATCACTGTTCTCTGCTATTATGATGAAACAGGTGCTACCTATTACAAAGGCGAGGTCTATGGAGATTTACTCACCGAAAACAGAGGGCATAAAGGCTTTGGATACGACCCAATTTTCGTTCCCAAAGGGCACAGCATCACTTTTGCGGAGATGCCTCCTGAGGAGAAAAATAAGATGAGCCACAGAAAAAAGGCAATTGAAAAATTCTTGGACAGACGATAGTGATTATACGAATTAACCATTTAAAAATAGTATCTAATGATTAGAAAAATTTTTATAGCATCGGCATTATTACCTGCGGTTATCGCTTTTGCACAGCAGTATGGAGGGATGTGGATGCCTACCGAACTCAACGAAAAAGAAATGAAACAGCTCGGGATGAAGATATCCGCAAAGGATATTTATAACACCGAGAAGCCAAGCATAAAAGACGCCGTAGTGCAGTTTGATGGAGGCTGTACCGCCGAAGTGATCTCACCAAAAGGCTTGATATTGACCAACCACCACTGTGGGTATGGAGAGATTCAGTCGCACTCCACCGTAGAAAATGATTTGCTGACCAATGGTTTTTGGGCGAAGAATATGTCTGGTGAGCTTCCCAACCCTGGTGTAACGGTAGATTTCATTACCGATATAAAGGAGGTTACCTCTCAGATTTTAGAAGGTACGAAAGGGCTTTCAGGGGCGGATTTAGAGGATAAAATCAATCAGAATATTCAGAATTATAAAGCCTCTCAGAAGATAGAAAGCTATCAGAAAATCGTAGTGAAATCAATGTACTACGGTAATAAATACTACGCTTATGTAATTGATACTTACAAGGATATTCGCTTGGTGGGCGCTCCGCCGTCTGCCATTGGGAAGTTCGGCTCGGATACCGATAACTGGGTGTTCCCGAGACATACAGGCGACTTTTCTCTGTTTAGAATCTATGCGGGTAAAGACAATAAACCCGCGGAATATTCTAAGGACAATGTGCCTTTTACGCCTAAGCACTACCTCCCTATTTCCATAAAAGACAAGAAGGAGGGGGACTTTACTTTTGTGTTTGGCTTCCCAGGGAGGACTACCGAGTATCTCCCAGCCATTGCGGTAGAGAAAATAATGAATGAAACCGACCCAGCGATGATTTCCGTGCGAGATGTGGCCCTCAAAACCCTGAATGAAAAAATGCGCGCTGATGATGCTACCAGAATTAAATATGCATCTAAATATGCGAGGATTGCCAACTACTGGAAAAAATGGATTGGCGAGGTAGAGGGGCTAAAAAAATCCCGTGCCGTAGAGAAGAAAAAGCAGTACGAACAGCAGCTTATCGCTAAAAATCCTGCCATAAAACCAACCATAGAGCAGCTCAACAGGCTTTATAATGAGCAGGCGCCGTATGCCCTCAACCGTGCATATTACTTGGAACTTTTAAGAAATGCTGAGACCCTTACTCTGGCAAATATCTACTTGGGATACCTCCAAAATGCTAAGGATGGAAGAGCAGATGCTCAATATCTGAATAGATTAAGGAGCTACCTTAAATCTTTCTACAAAGATTACGATGCTCAGCTTGATGCTCAGGTTACCGCAAAACTCCTCGTTCTCTACGGAGAGAAAACTCCGAAGGAATACCTGCCATCAAGCTTTAAGAATGATTTTAAATCATCAAATCAAGATGCTATCTTGGAGAGTATGGAGCGTTTTTCTGTTAATTCCATCATTACAGGGAGGAAGGCACTCAACGGAAGCACCGTTTATTCGGATATTGATAAGGTATTTAGCAATCAACAGGCGCTCTTAGAAGTATTAGAAAAAGATCCTTTCATTACGCTGGTGAGAGATTTAAAAGCGGTTTATTCTCGAACGACTGATGTTAATTTCGCACAATATCAAACCCAGATTGATGCGCTCCAAAAGACCTTTATGGCTCAGCAAATGGAGACCGATAAAGACAGGAAATTTTTCCCAGATGCTAATTCTACCCTTAGGGTTACTTACGGTCAGATAAAGGGTTCTTCCCCTCGAGATGCCGTTTCGTATAACTATCAAACCCACTTGAAAGGGGTGATGGAAAAGTACATTCCTAACGATTATGAATTTAATGTCCCTGAAAAGCTCATCAATCTTTATAATGCCAAAGATTATGGCGTTTATAAGGATAAAACGGGTGATGTGCCAGTGAATTTCACAGCGACGAACCATACTACGGGGGGCAACTCTGGAAGCCCCGCTCTTGATGCGTACGGAAACCTCATTGGGCTGAATTTTGACAGGCAATGGGAGGGCACGATGAGCGATATAAACTACGACCCCAACCTCTGCCGAAACATAATGGTAGATACCAAGTACATCCTCTTCATTATAGATAAATATGCCGATTCTAAATGGCTGATAGACGAAATGAAGATTGTAAAATAACTCCTGAAATGGCTAACAGAAATCTTCTCGTTAGCCGTTTTTTTATTCTCAAATGAATTTCTATAAACTCATCAAGAGGCTTGTTATAGATAGCCAGATTTTCGTCTCCCTTATGGGCACCTCCCTTGCGGTATTTTTCTTTTTACAGCAGGGTGTTTTCCGCTTGCCAGCTACTTTGCTTATCTTCATTACTTACCTCTGTGGCTACCTCTATACCAAGTACCAGAGCTCGAAATATTTCCTTGCTGTTCTCTTGCTCTGTGGCTTTTCTGCCCTTGTCTGCATTGCTTTCATCATCTATAATCACAACTTGCCCACTCTTCTGAAATGGGTGTTTATCGTAATTTTGGGATTGTTTTATAACTCTTCTTTCCTTGCGATATACATCAGGAGGATTCCTCTGCTGAAAATCTTCTATGTGGGATTGGTTTGGGCATTGGTCAATTCTTGGCTGGTCTTTGAGGCACTGAATATCCCTGTATTTTTTATTAGTTTTTTCTTTGTTTCGGCATTGGTGCTCCCCTTTGATATTCGGGATATGAATGATGACGAGGTGCTTACCTTTCCAAAGATTATTGGGGTGAGGAATACTAAAATTCTCGCTCTGCTGATGCTTCTCGCAGCGCAGATACTCGGTTTTTTCTATCTACCCAATCCTTATGCTACTGCTTTTAGCGGTGCAGTAGGAGTTTCTCTCTTTTTTGTTCTCTTTTCTAAAACCTCCAATCCTGAATCCTACTTTTCCATTGGTGTAGAATCCTGTTGTGGACTGCCTTTTATACTCTTACTTTTCCTTTAAATAGAAAGGCTTTCTTTTACTTTGATAGGTTATTCTGCATTCTATTGGGCAGACTCCTCTCGTATTAGTTTTGTTTTTCTTAAAAGGAATAGGATTTTTATTTTCATAGAATTAATAGTATTTAAAGTGGGTAACCTATTTTGATTTTGGGTAACCTAATTATATGCCTCCCTCATCAAAATTCACCTTTAAAATCCTATAAAAATGAGCATAAAAAAAGAGAACCCTTACAGATTCTCTTACTTAGTAGCGGGAGCAGGACTCGAACCTACGACCTTCGGGTTATGAGCCCGACGAGCTACCTACTGCT
>ERZ772827.121-NODE-121-length-41849-cov-4.402498_pt1 | contig 41849 bp, 37 predicted proteins | sample MGYA00580850_ERZ772827 | MGnify/ENA primary metagenome ERZ772827 (study PRJEB29015, sample SAMEA2737950) | human oral metagenome | biome: human oral; feature: human-associated habitat; material: dental | place: China | collected 2145 ... | reverse complement strand
CGATGGTGACGCCTATGGGATTCGAACCCATGAACCCGCCGTGAGAGGGCGGTGTCTTAACCACTTGACGAAGGCGCCACATATGTCAACAGGAGATACTATAGCATGGAATCAGGGAAAAGGCAAGTATTTTTTTCTCCGTTCGTATTAGCCCGCGAGCCGTGCAAGAGCGGCCTTGAGACGCGCAATACCTGCCTCTCTGCCGAGAATGGCGAGGATCTCCGTCGCACCGCCCGGCGTCACTGCCTGCCCCGCTGCTGCGATACGCAGCACCCACATAACCGTGCCCTTCTTCCACCCCTCACGCTCGATGCACTCCTCGAGCAGCGCGTAGAGGAGCTCATTCTCCCATCGGTCCTCTGGCAGCGCCGCTAAAATATCGATGAGCTCCGGCAGAAGCTGCTGCGCAGCCTCAGGGGTTACCTTGTTTCGCTTGTTCTCATAGAGCGCGGCATCAAACGGCGGCGTCTCAATCAAGAACTCAATCGCAGGGCGTACATCGGAGAGCTTCGCAACGCGCGTGCGGAGGAGTCCCGCAATTGCCGCCCACTGCTCCTCGATGTGCTGCGGCAGCTCTCCGGCATAGGGACGTGCCGCCGCAGCGAACGCCTCATCCGACATCGCTTTGAAATACTCTCCACTCATCCAGCCTAGTTTATCATAATCAAAAACTGCCGGTGATTTGGAGAGCCCCTCGATGGAGAACGCCCCAATCAGCTCATCCATCGAGAATATTTCCTGATTCGTCGTCTTTGGATTCCATCCGAGGAGTGCCACATAGTTCACAATCGCAGCAGCGGGATAGCCCATCTTCACAAGATCGTCAAAGCTCGTTGCACCATGCCGCTTTGAGAGCTTGCTCGTCTTTCCTGTCTCATCGTCACGACCCATGACAGGTGCAAGATGCACGAACACAGGAGGTTCCCAGCCGAATGCCTCGTAGAGGAGGACATGCTTTGGCGTCGAGGTGATGAACTCCGTCCCGCGGATGATATGAGACACCTTCATTAGGTGATCATCAATGACATTTGCAAAGTTATAGGTCGGCATGCCATCACGCTTGAGGAGCACTTGATCCTCGAGCTCCGTATTCGGAATCGTGACGTTGCCATGCACCACATCGTGAAACGTTGTTTCACCGACCAGAGGCATCTTCTGTCGAATAACATATTCCTCGCCGCGTGAGAGATGCTCCTCCACCTCGCTGGGACTAAGATCGCGGCAAGTACGCGGATAGCCGCCGAAGGACTTTCCCTCCTCGGCAGATTCCTCAGCCTCCTCGGCATGATGGCAGAAACAGCGGTAGGCGTGCCCACTCTCGACAAGCTGCTCTGCGTATTTCTTATAGATCTCCATGCGCTCGCTCTGAACATATGGACCATAGGCGCCGCCGATCTCATCGGGCCCCTCATCGGGAACAATCCCTGCAGCATCGAGTGTGCGCCGAATGAACTCCACTGCATCCGCAACGTAGCGATTGCGGTCAGTATCTTCAATACGCAGGATAAACGTCCCGTCGTTTGCGCGGGCAAACAGGTACGCATAGAGCGCTGTACGCAGGTTGCCAATGTGCATATATCCCGTCGGACTCGGTGCAAAACGGGTGCGAATCTCCGTATTTGTCAACTCATTTCCTCCCAAAAACCAATTCCATGTGTCAGCCGCGCAAATAGCTGCACAGCGCACGGAACATGATGAGTGAACTCATCGCGCCCGGATCCTCGATCCCGATGCTGCGCGGTCCAATGAGAGCGGCACGTCCCCGTCGTGCCGCAATCGTCTTTGTGTACTCTGCCCCCATACGTCCGGCATTCAGCGCATCCTCGAGACATTCGCGCAGGCTCTTTCCGTCTGCATTCTCAGCGCGGAATGCATCGCGAATGGGGATGAGCGTATCGAGCATGGTCTTGTCACCGCGTTCAGCTCGCCCGCGGCGCTGGATCGCATCAATTCCGGCACTAAAGAGCTTCTCGAAGCTCTGTACGTCGAGCCGCGTCTTATCGTTTACGGCTTCGCTTGCCCGCATAAAGGCAATGCCATAGAGAGGTCCTGCAGCCCCTCCCACATTCTCAATGAACGCTCGCCCAATGTGATAGAGCACATCTTTGACGGGCGCATCGGGAGGCAGGTCTGCCAACTGCTCCTCTGCAGCAGCGAAGCCACGCGCCATATTGAGGCCATGATCCCCATCTCCGGTTTTTGCATCCACGGCTGTGAGGTAGTCCTTCTGGGCCATAATTGCGGTGATGACCGCATTCACCGCATCCCGAACATTTGCCATCGAATCGCACCAACTTTCCCTGTAGTTGAATTATTCCATATTCTCTCGTATATTATAACACGGGATTTTCTCAAGGAAAAGAGGCTGAATATATTTCGATAAAGTTTTCCGAAAAGACAGATTTCACATTCTTACAACAAATTCCAATTCCTCTGTTTGTCAAGTCTTGCGACGTACTTTTTTTTATGATATCATAATGAACAAGAAGGTGAGCCTTAGATGTGCGTGTGCCTTAGCAATGTCTAACCTACAGATCTTTTAGGGAATCCGAATTGATTCCGATGAACGTGATGCACTTCGGTGAACGCGGCAGTCGGACTTAGGGTACCCACCTGCTTTACGCAGGTATAGACATATAAGTCATACGGCATTTCAGACCCCTCTCTTGTGGTCAGAGTGGAACTGCCCCTGCGGCGGCTCCGTTCTGACCTTTTTGCATCCAGTCCTAAGCACAGATTGGCAGGATTTTTTCAAAAAGAACCGAATAAATAAAAATAGTATACGTTAGTTTTCAAGGGAGATCGAAATGCCGGATCTGGATAAAACAAATGAAGAAATGAGCGCAGACGCCCCCGCAAAGAGACGCGGCCGCCCGAAGAAGCACGTGCACGAGGAGGCGGAGGATACATCTGCCAAAAAGCGCGGGCGCCCCAAGAAGAGTGATGCCGGCACGCCGCCGTCGCCCCTGCGTCACGAGCGTCCGACAGAGCTTGTCTTTGCACTCGATATTGGAACACGCAGTGTTATCGGCATCGTTGCCGAGCAGCGTGATGGTCTGCTCCATATTCTTGCGACGGAACGCATGGAGCACAAAACGCGTGCAATGCTTGACGGACAAATTCATGATGTGCCGCAGGTCGCCGCCATCATCCGTGAGGTCAAACGCCGCCTCACCGAGCGGACGGGTGCACTCCAAAGTGCTGCTGTCGCCGCTGCCGGACGAGCCCTCTACACCATGACGGCAGAAGCCGAGCAAGACATCTCAGGCATAATCACCCCTGCACAGCAGCGTGATCTTGACTTTGCCGGCGTACAGGCAGCACAGCGAAAGCTCGCGCACTCGCATACGGTGGACGATCCGACGCGCTACTACTGTGTCGGCTACAGCACGATCCGCTACACGCTCGACGGCAACGAGCTCAAGACACTTGTCGGACAGCGCGGGCGACACGCACAGGCAACAGTCATCGCAACCTTCCTCCCCCGTCAGGTCGTTGACTCCATGCAGTCGGCGCTGCGTGAGACACACCTCGAGATGCGTGCGCTCACGCTCGAACCAATCGCTGGAATCAACGTCCTCATCCCGCCGACAATGCGCCATTTGAATCTCGTCCTCGTGGACATCGGTGCGGGCACCTCTGATGTCGCCATCACACGCGGCGGCTCTGTCATCGCCTACGGCATGGTCCCCATGGCCGGCGACGAGATCACAGAGGCCATCTCACGTGAGTACCTCCTCGACTTCAACATCGCTGAGGACATCAAGCGCAAAGCTGCAGACGGACAGGATGTCTCATTCACGGACATCCTTGGCATGAAGCTCTCACTCACTGCCGAGCAGGTCGTTGCAGCAATCCGTCCCGGTGTTGACAATCTTGCAAAAGCAATTGCAAAGCAGATCATTGAACTCAACGGTGAGCCGCCGCAGGCAGTCATGCTCGTCGGCGGCGGTGCACTCACCCCCATGATGCCAGAGCTTGTTGCACAGGCACTGGATATCCCCGTGTCACGTGTTGCCGTGCGCCAGCCCGACGAGGTGGACGGCGTTGCTGGGCTCCCGGAGGAGCTTCATGCTCCTGATGCGGTCACACCGCTTGGCATCCTGAAAATTGCCTCGATCAACACCCTGCATTTCCTAGCTGTCTGGATCAACGACATCGAGTACAGTCTCTTCAACTTCCGCGAACTGAATGTCTCCGATGCCCTGCTTGCCGCCGGCATCAACCTGCGCAAGTACAACGGCCGCCCCGGCATGGGACTCATGATCACCGTGAATGGTGAGAGGCGCAGTTTCCCCGGCACGATGGGCACGCTCGCACAGATCACCATTGACGGCAAGAGTGCAGACCTTAACTCCCCCATCCATGACGACTGCCGGATCAAGCTCGTTGCGGGTGAAAATGGCACACAGCCTGAGATACACCTCAATGAGGTCATTGGTGAGCTCGACAGCTACCCTGTGGTTCTCAATGGCGAGGAAATTACTGTCACCGCCAGTGTCCTTATCAACGAGAATACTCCCGAGGGCGATCCCGTCCTCCGCGACGGCGATGTCATCGTCTCAAGACGCGAGCGCACCCTCGGCGAGGTGCTCCGTGCCGCGAACCTCCCCCCAACAGGACGACGTATTTCTTATACACTGAACGGAGAGGCACGTCGTTTCTCGAGTCTGCCGAAAATCACGCTCAACGACGCAGCAGCACCGCTCTCAACGATGCTGCATGAGGGCGATGTCATTGAGTACGAGGAAACTGCCGTTCCGACAATTGAGACCGTACTTGATCTCTCTGCCTCCTCCTATGCAATGATCACGTACGAAGGCAGGGAGCATGCCGTACCTGCTTCTGGTTTTGCACTTACCATCAACGGCCGCGAAGCCTCGCCCGGCACTGTAGTGGAAGACGGTTCGGTCATCACGCATCAGAAGGGCTCCGGCAGTGCCAACGTAAGTGAGGCGCTCCTCGCTGTCGGATTTACTCCGCCGCCTGCGACCAGCCGTGTCACCTTCACCATCCTTGTCAACGGAGTCAAGTCAGATTTTACGAGTCCCATTCACACAGGCGACACGCTCGAGGTTGCGTTTACTCCGCTGGAGTCACTCAACAATACATCCGATGTCTCTCCTGCTCCCGACACTCCTGCTGCCAGCGCCATTCTGGGCAGCATTGCTGCACGTGCGGCGCTCACACCAACCGATGAGACATCGTCCACAGGTGCGCCTGCTCCACAGAGCCCGAGCGGCACAATCACGATTGACTCTCTCATGCGCTACGACTGATCTTTGCATCATAAGAGGGCGTTCTATGAAGCATATTGCTTCATAGAACGCCCTTTTCGTTGTCATTGCGCAGAGACTTCCAACGATCATGCAGCCAGAACCACTCCTCTGGATACCTCCGCACCCATTCCTCAATGCGCGTGTTGATCGTCTGCGTCATACGCCGGATATCTGCCGCGCGATCATCCGTCTTTTCGACCATGAGCCCCTTTTCCACAGTGAGAACATGATGCCCATCCGCCTCTCGATGAATGAACACGGGGAAGATCGGTACATCGCAGCGCCGTGCAATCGCCGCAGCGCCCGTGAAGGCGTTCGTTCGCTGCCCGAAGAAGTCAATGATGACACCATCACGCAGCGTAGGATCCTGATCGCTGATGAGACCGATAATCCAACCTGCATCGATCATGCGGAACATCTCACGTACGCCCGTATGATAGGTGATGTGCATACCTACGAGGGCACGGTATTCGTTGATGAAGCGATCCATCCCTGCTGCACTCTGCTTCTTTGCCACGCCGACGATGGGAAGCCCCGCACAGGCGAACGCTCCGCCCATTAGTTCCCAGTTGCCGCTGTGAGATGTAGCAAAGATTGCCCCTCTCCCCGCTGCGACCGCCGCACGAACCTCATCCAACGCGCCTGTGATCGAAACGTAGTCCTCCATGCGCGTCCTCATGACAGGAAAGCGCAGAACCTCCATCAGCATGGGGCCAAAGCGCAGACTGCTCGCCCGCGCGATGCGCTCTGCCTCTGCCTCCGACGTACCAAGACATCGGATGATCTGCTCCTTTGCGAGCAGTTTTCGCTTGGTCGGGACAAAGTTCCACGCGATCCGTGCGAGGCCCGCTCCGAGTGCCATCGCGATATTGTGCGGGAGGAGACAGATGAGGAAGCTGAGGAGTTTCACCCCATAGTACGAGAACATCTCAGTGTTTCCCGCGCAGGTCCTCGAGTTCTTTTTCGAGGGTCTTGATCTTTTTCACCATCTCGGGCAGGCGCCGGATGGCAGCCTGAACACGCAGCCACTCCGTATGCGGCTGTACGGGGAAACCCGCACAGAAAACCCCCTCGGGCATATCCCCTATAATTCCGGAGCGTGCGGCATAGACCGAGTTCGCCCCGATATTAATGTGCCCAACCGTGCCGACTTGTCCGCCAAAGGTGACGTTATGCCCCACCTTCGTCGAGCCGGAGATCCCCGTCTGGGCAACAATGAGACAGTTTGCTCCAATGTTGCAGTTGTGTCCGATGTGGACGAGGTTGTCGATCTTCGTCCCCTTTCCTATGACGGTAGTCCCAAGGGTTGCACGGTCAATGCCGACATGCGCACCGATCTCCACATCATCCTCAATAACGACACCACCGACCTGCGGCACTTTCGTATGGACGCCCGCCTCAGTTGTAAAACCAAAGCCATCCGCCCCGATGACCGCACCGCTATGAATCGTACAGCGTGCACCAATACGACAGTGCTCCCGCACCGTCGCACTCGGATAGATGACCGTGTGATCACCGATCTCACTGTACTGCCCAATGTATGCATGGGGATAGATGGTCACGCCTGCACCGAGGACAGCGTGATCATCAACATAGGCAAAGGGAAGAACCGTCACGCCCTCCCCGATTCGTACATCCGCCCCGATGTACGCCTCATCACTGATTCCGACAGCATGCTCAATTGGCGGTGTAAAGATTGTCAACAGCTTTGCAAATGCCGCCTTTGGATCGGACACGAAAACAACGGGGCACGAAAATCCATCCGTGCCGATTGGCAGAAGGAGCGCCCCTGCCTTTGCCGCGGTACGTGCCGCATCAATATGTGGAGGCACGGCGAAGGCGAGATCATTCTCGTGTGCTTCGTCGAGTGCTGCGAGGCTGCGGATCACGCGTGTACCATCGCCACTGACTGTGCCTCCGACAAGCTCCGCAATCTCATTGACTGTCTTTTCCATGCTTCATGCCCCTTTTATTGGAGTTTTTGAATCACTTGATCCGTAATGTCCATACCGCCCATAAGTACGCTCGGGTATGTCTTGGAGGAGTCCATGACAACGTCTAATTTTTTTTCCTTCACGATATCCTGTACAGCGACATTCATCTTCTGCTCCAGCTGAATGCTGTACATCTGGTTGAGCCCCGCCATCTTGCGCTGGGTCTCCATCTGAAGCTGCTGCGCCTCCTCCGGCGTCATCGCAGGGTTCGCCTCGAATTTCGACTGCGCCTCCTGCTGCGCCTCCATGAGTTTTTCGTTTGCCTCAGCAACCACCGCCTTAATTGCAGGGGCCTCCTCTTGGACGCGCGTGCGGTCGAGAGTTCCGATGTGAACCTGTCCACAGCCCGCCGCAAAGACAGGCAGAGCGAGAAGAGCGACCGCAGCCGCCTTACTGATATAGTTCATTTGTAGATTAGTCCTTTCGTTATTTGATGGTCTGCATTTCACGCACCATCTCAGCCGTCACATCATGTGCGGCAGCACTGATGATCGGCGCATAACGGCGCACTGTAAATGGCTCTGTCTCCGCCAGCAGGGTCACGCCACTGAGCTGCGGGGAGGCAAGCACAAGAGAGAAATGGTGCTGGATGGCAAGCTTGGCCGCACGGCTCCGTATGTCACGCATAATCTCGGCCTCGAGCGCCTCTGCCTCGCTGCGTACGACGGCAAGCCGCATAACGCGTGCTGTGAGTGCAGTCTTGCCTTCGTGTGCCGCGAGTGCACGCGCCATCTCTGAGGCGCTGCGCTCCTCCACCTCTTTCTTGAGGCGTTCCGCTTCAGCCTTCTGTGCAGCCACGGTGTCCTGTGCACGCTTCGTCCAAGCCGCCTGTTGGGGCTCCATCCGTGCAGCAACACGAGCGCGAATCTCCTCTTGCCATTGGTGATACAGCACCATCTGACGTTCAGCGCGCTCCTGTTTGAGCACCTCACGCTCTGCCTCCCACCCGGCACGCTCGCGAGCGAGCTCCTCCGATGAGACGTCGGGACCGTGCATCGCACGCTGATTATCAATCTTGAGGTTGATATTCAGGATAGCGTTGAGATACTCGTCATCGATTTCCTTTTTGCGTGCCTCATATTGAGCTTCCGTTTGCTTGCGATAGACCTCCGTGAGACGCTTCTGCTCACGCTCAAGTTCCACGCGCGTCGAAATGACCGTCTGCGCATTTTTCTGCCAAACCGAGTCATCAAATGGTGCTTCATCTGTCTCCGGCGGCTCAATCTCGGGAGATTTCGGAAGATCACGCAAGAGCAGAGTAAGCGTTCGTTCCTCGGCACGCAGTGCGGAGAGTCGCTCATAAGACGGATGGGCCGCCAGCACCTCTGCGAGACGCATCGTGCCGATATCGCTTTCTTCCAGCGGTGGCTGCCGATCTCTCATGAGGAAGAACACAGAGATGAGGAGCGCAAGGAGGCATGCTCCGCCCACGAGGATTTCCCTGCGTTTCGTCTGCCATAGATTTCCCACAGCACACCTCCTGCATTTGTCCGTTTACAAAAATGTACCGAGCAGCGCTCTGCCCGGTACATATACGCGGTTTCTGAGAATTACTTGCTCAGCTGCTTGACGACATCCTGCGTGATGTCCTGGCCGCCGTAGACCACAGCGCCCTTCTCGATGACGACAGAAAGCCCTTTCTTCTCAGCAACGCTCTTGACCGCGTCCTGGATGCTCTTCTCAATGGGCTCCATCAGCTCTTCATTCTTCTGCTGAAGACGCTGCATCGTCTGCTGGTAGTAATCCGACTTTTCCTGATCGTTCATCTTTGCAGACTTCGTCTCGAAATCCGCCTGTGCCTCCTGCGAAGCTTTCTGCATCTCTGCATTGGCTGCTGCGAGCTGAGGATGCTGGCTGCCGACCTGGCGATAGTCCACAACGCCGACGGAGGAGGTAGCTGCCGAGGCAATGCCCGAGCCGCTCTGTGTGAGTGCGAGTGCAACCACCGAGCCGACGAAGACGACGGCGATGAGAATGCTGATAATCTTAACCTGCTTCTGCTGCAATTTGATCATGAATAAAATCTCCTTTTCTATCCGACCTGTCGGTATCGTGACCGAACGCTCCTATTATAACAAAGAGCGGCGCTCAGTTCAATATTATTTTACAACGCGCTGGGCAACCATCGGTCTCTCCGAAAACTCCATATTTGCGAGTTTAGGGCAGCTGAGAGGATTGTTCAGCCAGTTCTCATGCGTAAAGGTCGCATCCACGATCTTGGGACCGTCCTGAAAGCGATAGGTGGAGCTGTAGACGCCATCCACAATGCTCTGGTGGACGAGGGTCGCCTTGCCGTACAATCCTTCCATATCACTGAGAGTCAGATCCGACCGGAGGCTGTCAAAATTTTCCTTCGTGATGACATTCTGCGCATCACGTGCCCCCTGCAGCGCACCGGGGCCCGGTGCACGCTCTGCAGTCTTTCCGCCGCCGCAGCCCGCGACAAGCATGGAGGACGCTGCGAATGCCGCTGCCACAAGACCGATTTTTCTGACCTTCATCATGACAATCCCTCTTTCTGATCAAACTCTCCTATACTTTTTCTATCATACACTATTCTGTGCGTTCATTCAAGGAGAAATCCTCACGGGATCGCCGCTGCACGTCGATAGACACGCAGCTTCGTCCGCCCCTCTGTTGGCTGCGTGCCAAGGAGTTCCCACTCCTGCCCGACAAACTCCGCCTCAAAGGCGTCAAATGCATGACGCTCAAGAACGAGGTAAACCGTTCGGTCGATCGGCAGCTCGTCCAGGGGGAGGAATGGCATGACATTCTTGCTGTTCCAGCTCATCTCCTTCGGCGCACGCTCGGCAATCTGCTCACGCGTTGCGAGGGCATACATCGTATGCCCTGTATAGTAGGGCACCGTCGCCGTGTAGTCCCCGTAACAGACCAAGAGGTCGTCCGGCTTCATCGTCTGAGAGAGAATCGATGAGATTTCCTTGCCGCTAAAATGCCCGTCACGCTCTGAGTAGTTCGTCACAAGAGCAACGACGACAAGGTAGAGTGCCATGCCAAGAATCGCCCCCGTCTTAAGTATGCGCGGGTTGCGTGAAAGGAGGCGTGCCGTTAGAATCGCCGTCGGCAGAAAGGCAGGAAAGCTGTAGGTCGGATACTTCGTTGCCATCAGCTGAAAGAATACGGGAACCACGATTGCCCAGACGAGCAGGAAGAGAGCCCGCACATCGATGATCGGCTGAATGCGCCACGCACGGTAGAGCGCGAGCGGCAGGGCAAAACTCCAGGGGAACATCCCGAGGAAATAGATACCAAGGTAGAAGTACCAGACATCCCACTTCGCATGCTCAGATACGGTCGCACGCAGGACGTTATGAATCCCGAGAAAAGTATTGATGAAATCCGCTCCGTGGGCAAAGTACATATAGAGATACCACGGTGCACAGACTGCCGCAAAAACGAGAATACCTGTAGGGAGCGCAATGCGCCCGAATGCAGACAGATCACGCCGAATGAGAAGGAACACGAGGATCACGAGTCCCGGCAGAAGGAAGCCGACCGGCCCTTTCGTGAGAACCCCTAGTCCGGCAAAGGCGTAGGCGATGTAGAAGAATCCTCGCCGCTGCTCATAGTAGCCTAGGAAGAACGCCCCCAGTGTGCCCCCGAAGAATACAAAGAGGCTCATATCCGTAAGAATCAGCTTTGCAAGCACGGAGTAAAGGACGCCCGTCCCAAGAATGATCGTCGACCAGAACGCCGTTCGCTCATCGTAGATCCTGCGTGCAAAGACATAGGTCAGGAGCAGGCCCAGCACCCCAAAGAGCGCAGGGAAAAACCGCGCAGCAAAGTCCGTCACGCCAAATAGGGAGAACGCTGCAAGGAGCTCCCAATAGAAGAAAATGGGCTTGTCGTACCAATAATTACCGTAGATCTGAGGGGAGAGCCAATCACCTGCAGAAAGCATCTCCTTCGCCGTCTGCGCGTAGTTTACCTCGACGGGCGCCGTCACGGCCAGCTGCCCATTCCCCCAGAAATAGAGCAGGACAAGGCATAGGATTGCTGCGCTGCTCGTAAGCCGTTCGTTCATATGCCGTCCTCCCTGTGTTCCTCTTCTGAAGCGTGCCTATTATCGCAGGCGATCAAATAGAGCGGTCGATTTTTCACCTCTTGCAGAATACGTGCAATATATTCACCGCATACACCGAGCATCATCATCTGCATGCCGCCGAAGAAAAGACTGCACACGACAATTGTTGACCAGCCAGGCACTGTCGCCCCGCTGAGCGTCTCAAAGAGAACGTGGAGAAAGAGCAGAACGGCGAGCAGCGCAGACAAGACGCCCACGTAGAAGGCGACACGCAGCGGCTGCACTGAGTATGCCAGAATCCCATCGAGCGCAAACGAGATCATCTTGTGCAGAGAGAATTTAGAACGTCCTGCAAAGCGTTCATGCGCTACGAACTCGACGATTGTCTTGCGAAAGCCCATCGCTCCCACGATCCCACGGATGAAGCGCGCGTGTTCCCGGTAACGGCGCAGAGCAAGCACAGCCTTTCGATCCATCAAGCGGAAATCCGAACCGCCCTCCTGGATCTCCACATCCGAGAGTGCGTTGAGGAGGCGGTAATAGTACTTTGATGTGAATCGTTTGAAGAGGGAGACACCCTCTGTCGTCAGGCGAACCGTCTGGACGATATCATATCCCGACTCCCATTTTTCAAGGAGGATAGGCAAAAGTTCCGGCGGATGCTGCATATCTCCGTCCATCGTGATGACGGCATCACCATCTGCATGGTCTGTTCCGCAGGTAAGCGCCAGCTGATGTCCTGAGTTGCGTGCAAGAAAGATCGACTGCACATGCGTGTTGCGTTCCCCTAGCGTACGGAGAATCTCACGGCTCTGATCTCGCGATCCATCGTCAATAAACAGGATCTCATATTCGTAGGGCAGTCTCTCCATGACCGTCTCGACCGCCTGGACAAAATGCTCAATATTATCCTCCTCGTTGTAGACTGGGACAACGATTGAAATCCGCTTCAAAGAGCCTTTCCTCCTCTCATCTAGAAATGTCCAATCAGGCGCAGCCAGGTATCATTGCGATCGACCAGCCCCGCGAGGCTCAGGAAATCATGGAGCTGATACCGCAGTTCCCACTCCCATGCCCCTGTATTCGTCCAGTGCTCATACCGCAGGAGCCAGCGTGGATGAATCTCATAGCTGCCTGCAACGGAGATTTCCTGATCTCCCAACTCGCAGCGCAGCTCCCCCGTCAGTTGGGGAAGCAGTGCACGCGCATACCCTATCCGCCAGTCAAATCTCATATCCTCAGGCGCTGCATCCGTCTCAACATAGAGCTCATCCCGCGCACTGAGCATCTGCCCTGCGTGCAGACGCACATGCAGATCGCGCTGCTCATTGCTGCGCTTCTCGTGCGTACGCCCAATGTCGAGCCAACCGGTGAGGCGCAGACGATACCGCGTCGTATCCGTCCGACTCATGACCTCCATGCGTTCGCCCGGTGTAATCATCACACGCGAGCTGAGATGCAGCGGGCGAAAATTGCCCGCATGATCAAGCCCCGCTGCAAGCTGCTGTTCAAATACAGAACAGTGACGCGCAACGAAGGCAACGGGCACGCCCACAAGGCGATTTACCGCCGTCTCCATCGCTGCACGCTGCGACAGCAGCGTGACATTCGGGATCGTATTCGATCGCATGGAGAGATCCACTGTACGCACAACAGGCAGTCGTGGATAGACTGTAAGATGTATCTTTGCTGCGGGGTCGACCACAATGTCATAGTCCGCACGGAACTCGGGCAAATGTTCCTCCATATAGGCGGTCAGGCTCTTTTTTAGGGCACCCGCTGCCCAGTCGGCTGCCGCCACGGGCAGTCCCACGAGGGCCTCGGAAAAGACTGTTCCGACATCTGCAAGATCAGCGCGTACAATCTCCTCTACAGCGGGAGGCATCCCCTCCACCTCCATCTCTACGGATACGCTTTGAATCGTATCCGCCCAGGGTGCAAGGTGGATCTCGACCACCGTATGCCGCGCAGGACGAACGACCACCTCCGTCACTGTGTAGCCGACGAGCAAGCGGTCAAAGACGGCACCGATGATCTCTGCCTCCTCCGCCGCTGAGACGGATGCCAGGAGGCGCCCCTCCATACGCTCGGAGGCAATCGCAGCAACGGTACGCTCCATACGCGTGCGCACGATGGGCGGGATATTTTGATTGCCTATGACAATAGCCGCAGTCTCCTCCACACGGGAGTCCTCTGCGGCATATGCGGGGGCACACAGCCCCCATCCAGCAAACAAAATGAGGAAAAGAAGACACCAATACACGCGCAGGGATATTCCCTGCCGCATCAGAACGTTCCGCCGACGCGGAAGTGGACGCGTCCGCCCTGGGACCCACGGCCATAGTCAAGGCGCAGCGGTCCAATCGGCGTGTTGAGGCCGAGGCCAACGCCAACACTCACATGCATGTTCTCCGGCATAAAGCCGCTCGTCCAAGCACCGCCGTAATCCGTAAAGAGCGCCCCTGTCACCTTAGACACAATGGGGAAGCGGTATTCTGCTGAGAGGAGAGCCATGCGCGTACCGCGGAATTGATCCTCGCGGTAGCCGCGGATCGTATCTTGCCCGCCCACACGGAACTGACTGTACTCCGAGATCGTTCCCTTACTGATGCCATACTGTCCGCGCAGGACAAATACCTGCGCACGGCCAGCCTTCAGGTAATGTGCATCGCCGAGCGTATACTTCTGATACGAGAAGTCGCCTCCGAATCCCGCAAACTCTGCCGAGAGCGAGGCGCGTGCGCCCATCGTCGGCTCGTAGATATTATCGCGCGTATCCGTTACGTGTTCGAGCGTAATGCTGCGCGTCGTGCCAAAGTTGTTCTTGATCCACGCAGAAGCCCCGCTGCGATTTCCCGCATTGCCAGACTCCGTGTGTTTGACATATTTGTCCTGGCGGTTGCGCAGCGTAACAAAGTTCGTCGAATACTCGCTCATCGGCCGGCTGAGGGTAAACTCACCGCCTGCATATTTACGCATGAACGACTCCTTGTGGTTGCCGTTCTCATCGTAATCATCGTATTCATAGGTGCGGTTGTAGAGGCGCAGTGTCCCCGCCGTCTCCTTCTTATCGAGCCACGGGCGGCGATACATAAACGTATAGCCGCGCGCATCCGTATCATCACCACTCATTTCATAGCTGAGGCTGATCGTGTCGCCCATGCCGCGGAAGTTCGTGTCGCTGACACTCACCATGCCGACCATACCGTCAGAGCTGGAGTAGCCCGCGCCGATGCCGAACGAGCCCGTGCGCTTCTCCTTGACATCCAGCTCCATGATAACCGCATTCGGCTCCACGCCCGGATTCATCTTGACATTGACATCCTCGAAGAAACCGAGGTTATAGACACGCTGCATACTGCGGCGCGCCATGTTTGCATTGAACGGCTCGCCGACCTTCTGCCGCATCTCTCGAAGGATGACGTGCTCCTTCGTCTTCTTGTTGCCCTTGACCTTATACCCCTCGAGCATGCCCTCGCTGATCTTGATCGTGAGCGTTCCGTCCTGTGCGATGTTGAGATCTGTGATCTTCGCAAGAATGTAGCCGTCCGCACGATACTTCTCCTGGATCGCCTGCACATTCTCCTGCAGAACACGCGAGTTTAGAAGCTCACCGTTTTTTACTGTGACAAGCCCCATCAGAGTCTCTGTCGACTCGACCGTATTGCCCTCGATCTTCACTTCCTTGAGCTCTGGATTCTCGAGAACATTGTAGGTCAGAACGACTCCCTCCGGCACCTTCTCAAAGGTCGGATAGAGATCGTAGAAATACCCCGTCGCATAGATCGCATCACGATCTCGTGTAAGGCCTTCCTCTGAAACAGCATCGCCCACATGCATCGCAAGCGCTGCACGTGCCGTCGGCTCTGTTGCCTCCGTTGCACCGCTGAAATTGATTTCTACAATCGTCTTGCCGATCTGTTCTGCAAGATAGTTGGAGATCTCCTGCTCTGCGGGGCGCTTTTCCGCCCATGCAGCAGCACGCTCATCCGAATTTGTGGGAGCAGGCGCTGCAGTGAGTGTCGGCGCATCTGTGACAACCGTACCTGTCGAGTCCATCACAGCAGACGGCGCGGCATCACTCAATACCGGTGCATCTGGTGCTGCAGACGCGGATGCCGCAGTCTCTGCGGCGGCCTCCTCTGCCGCAAACGCATGCGGCAGAGTGAATGCAGATACCCCTACACTAAGGGCAACGGCGAGTGTCAGTCTCTGGTATTTCTTGCTGTTCAAAGGCGAAACCTCCTACATTGCGCACGAACTGCGCTATTTCAATCCACCCGCAGGATTCGCGGGAGGACAGATCGACTATTCTCTTAAAATCTTGCCGCCGACCTGCATAAGCCGCTGCAAATCGGCGTTCGGCATGTGCACAGACGCCCTGGACATCAAATGCGGAGATACAGGTTCTGAGTCCGCAGCGCGCTCCGATTCCTCGACGCGATCCGCTGCCGGGGGTGATTCACGCTCCGAAGGCACATATTCTGTGCTCTGTGTTGCAGGCGGCAAAGGCTGCTCCGGCGGATGAGATGCTGTTGGATCCGGCACGGGAGCACGTGCTTCCACAGATATTGCCGCCTCCTGAGCCGCAGGCGGCGGAATGGTCTCAGGCACCGCAGTCTTCCCCCACAGCATCCACGCGATGACGCCTGCCGCCGCGATCGACGGCACGAGCCATGTGCTCCACCGCTGGAAGCGAGCGCGACGGTCGGCCGCGACTCGCGCAAGCTCTGCACGCGCAAGCATGAGCTTCAGATCTCCCGCAAGATCATCCTCACCGGCGAGTGCATTCTCCGCCCCCATGAGCCAGTCACGTGCCGCACGAATGGATTTTGCACGCTCTCTGCGATCCGCATCCACCGCTGCCCCTCCTCCCGAGATTATACTACAGTCTATAGTCTGGATTCAAGAAGTTAAAATTAAAGCTTGGTACTAATTTTTAATTCTGCCAATGCTGCATAAAACGGGAGAGCATGCCGCGAATGCGGCGGATGCCATGCTGCTGCAGCCGATAGATGTGCGCCGGCGTCACGCCAAGCGTTTCTGCCATAGTCTGCGCACGTGCACCACCGATGGTCACGCCCTCGAGCACAAGGCGCTCCTGTACGGGAAGACGCTGCATCGCTGCATCAAGTACCCCAAGCAGCGCGTGGTGTTCGGCAAGTTCTGCAACCGACGGCTGCTCATCGACAAGCATTTCCTTCGCCGTCTCCGGCGCCTCTGTTTCAGACTCGAGGCAGGGCAGATCGACGCTGCCCTCGCGCCGAAGAAAATCCATAATACGACCGCGTACCCGATGTACTGCGTAGAGGCTAAACGCCACATTTCGCGCGGGATCGTAGTGCTCCACCGCCTCGATCAGCCCAACCGTTCCCTCCTGCACCGCATCCATCACAGCAGGCAGCGAGCGGTACGGCGAGACTTCACGGAATACGAGCGGCTGATAGCACTCAATGATTCGTTGGCGTGCCGTCTCATCTCCGTGCTCCTTATAGGCACACCAGAGCGCCCTCTCCTCCTCCGGCGTAAGCTTTTGGACCGCAGAGAGTTTTTTTATGTATTCCGTAAACACAGACACACCTCCTTTAGAAACGTATCCTGGCCTCAACACTGATGAGTTGATTCGAGCCCTCACGATCATATGAGATGCCGAATCGTTCGTTGAAATCATATTGTATGCCATAGCGACGCTTATCCGACGCGCCGCCAAGCCCCTGCACATAGCGTACAAGTATACGATCCCCAAAATACTTGCCGATCTCCAGATTGTATTCATTCTCGTTCTTCCGAACCGCCTCATCATCCCGCGTTTCAAAGAGCGCTCCGCTCCCGCTTGAAAGGCGAAACACGTCCAGATGGAGGAAGTTCTTCACAGAGTCCTCCACTTCGGACAGGATGCTCATCTGCAGGCCGATGGAGAGGATATCTGCTGCCGTAATGCCGCCCTCGCCATTCTGGTAGGCGCTGCGCAGCGTAAGCATGCGGATGATCTCCTCCTCCGACATCTCAGGACTCGAGCCAAGACGGAAATCCATATGATCGAGGGGGCCATGCGCGGAGAGGTAAACGCGGGTTCGCACAAGACGCGCCTCAGCGTAGAATGAAATCTCCGGCAGGAACGACTCCGGCTGGTTGAACGTCGCCGTCCCTTCACGGATCTTGAAGACTGTTCTGAGATAGCTGACCGTATCTCCTCGCCGTACGCCAATCATCCCCGTTGTCCGCGGATGATGCGTCGTCCCGCCGAAATGAACATGGCCGGACGGATGAATATCGTAGAAATTCGGGCTGAAGAAATGGACATGACGATTGACATTGAGATCGACATCGAGGATGAAATGCGGCAATGCATCATCCGTATCCGGGATTGATGGGATCGAGATGAGTGCTCGATCCAGCTCGATGCTGCCAGAGAGTTTCGGCAGACGCTCGCCCCAGTATTCATCCTCTGTCAGGCGCAGAGAGCCACTCAAAGGGCCATCGAAGAACGATGTTTTGATGGCAAGCGCATTCATGACGAGTGCAAAGTCATACCCCGTTGGCTCCATGCCTCTCAGGTCCATGCGTCCCGTCATCATATAGCTGCCGTCTCCCATACGCCCCGTGCAGGAACGTACAACAAGCGCATCGCCGAGCGCATCAACCTGGATATCCATATTCGTGATGGGATTCTCGAGATATTTGATTTTCAGTGCCCCGTCTATGACGCGCACAGATCCATCCAGACGCGGTGCAGCGAGCGTTCCGTGCAGCTTCAAGCTGCCCTCCGTAGGCCCGAGCGCCCACTCCACATGCTTGGAGAAAACGGGCAAGAGGGAGAGATCGGCATTGTCAAGCGCGATTGTCAGATCGATCTCGTCGTAAGCGTTGATATTTTCATCGCGGTCGGCCGTGAGAGCACGCAGAGGCAGCTTGCCATGGGCACTCGCCGTATAGGCAATGCCGTCGATGTACTTCGTCACCATGAGCTGCTTCAGATCAATGACCGAGTTGCGCAGCTGTGCCGCACCGAGCAGCTCATCGAACGAGTTGCCCCGCATCCCGCCGCCCTTTGCCGCAAAATGGAGGTCGGCCTCCGGGTTCTGCGTACTGCCGCCGATATGTGACGTCAGCGTCGCCGTTCCCGTCACCTCTTCCTCCACACCGGCAAAGCGAGTGAATATGCCGAGCGCAATATCCGAGGCCGCAATATCGACATTCACCAGCCCATTGAAGTCGGCGGTTCCCGTTACAGAGAACGCCCCCGCCCCCTGCTCCCCCGAAAGTCTGCGCAAGCGCAGGACATGGTTCTCGAGGCCGATATCAAGCATGAGATGACGGATGGGGTAGGACGCAAGTGTGCCTTCTCCAATCTCACCCATGAGCACAATCGACGGATTGTCAAGAGTTCCGCCAAGCTGCACTTTGCTCGTGATCGTTCCCGTAAGGCGCTCTTCCTTCTGATTTGCAAGCGCAAGCAGCGCCCCGACATCCATTTGCCCGATATCCATCATCCCGCCGATCGTCTGCGTATCTATATCGTAGCGCAGACGTGCCCTTACCGAGCCCTCTGTTCCCTGACGGAATCCCGTATCATCCAGTTCGATGATCCCATTTTCATAGTGAGCAAAGCTGCGAATCTCCGTCAGTTCCACGCCGTTCATCGTGATCGCATCTGCCTTCAGCTCTCCGCGGAAAATCGGATGGGAAATAGTCCCCCCGACTTTTCCGTTGAACACACCGTGTCCCGAGACTTCATAGGGAAGTTTGTGTTCAAATCGTTTCATGTCGAGATCACGCACCTCGGCATCGAAATCGAGCAGTCCCTGCGTATTGATCGTACCATTCAGCACCATATCCACCATCGGCGAATAGATGTGAAATACCTGCACACGGATGATCCCGTTATCGAGGAAGTAGTCACCGTCCATACCTGAGAGCACCGCTCCGGCATAGCTGCCGCGATAGAAATGAACATAACCGACTGCATGGGGGTTATCGAGCGTTCCCGTGAACTTGATGATGTTGTCAATATTGCCTGTAATCGGCTGATCGGGCGCAACGAGCGCGGCCACATCCTCCATGCGTGCACCCATCGTATCAATCTGGATGTCGAGGCGGCGCTCGCCCGTAAAGCCAATCTTCCCGTTGACGAGCCAGACCTCACGGCCACCGCGCTCCATCGAGAAGTCATAGATGCCAATGCCGGAAAGCGAACCGTCAGCACGGAAAAGGAGGCTGTCAAATGGCTGATACATGAGGTCGCCGTTCATCGCAGAGACGCGCATCTCTACGTAAGGATCACGGATGTCTCCATGTATCTCTCCGCTGAAATCCGAAATTCCGGAGAAATGCAGCCGATCGTCTAGATCGTTCAACAGAGAGAGATCCGCATTTCCGCCATAGAAACGCAGATCGAGGCTGGAACCGCCGATGATCCGCCCCTCGACCCCGAGGTCTGTATCATTTGCAAGGTTTAGGCTCAGGAAATCGATCGTGATATCGCTTCCACGCATCATAAAGGATGCACTCGCGCGCTCAATCGGAATATTGCGGTAGCTGCCGTCCAAAACCTCCGCACTTCCATAGACAGCAAGTGCGGAGCGTTCCGTTCCCTGCCCGCTGATCCCAAGGTCTGCATGCAGATGCCCCTCCACGCCATCCGGGAGAGACAGATCAGCCGCACGCAGCTGTGCGAGTGCAATATTATCTGCCGTGAGATGTGCCGTGTAACTACGGTGTGCGGTATCAAAGAGCCCCGCGCCTGAGAGCTTGCCGCCAAAAAACTCCGCCGTCAAGTTTTCGAAGGAAAGAACACCATCCGCATAGGAGACATCTGCCTCTGCCGCGCGGAAGGAGGTATCATACGCCCTCCCCTCTGCCGCTGTCATTCGTCCCCTCACTGAAGGGGATGCAACGGTTCCTGTTACATGAAGATCTGCTGTCACAGCGCCTTCATAGGGGCTGTTCGTGAGAATTCGATCAATGGCAAAATCCTCCGCGCGCACACGGAGGTCGAGATAGGGGGCATCCGTATCGAGACGGATCGTCCCGTCCACACGAGCGGTCTCACCCATTGCCTCTGCAGTCGCAGCCACAAAGAGAGCGCGCTCATTAAACGTAATCGCCGTGCTTGCCAGATGCAGCTCTGTACCATAGAGCTCTGCCGCGCCATTGGCACCGTCAACACGCCCCTCAAGTGTCATGATGCCGTCCACGCGCCGCAGCTGCACTCCCACATGATCCGCATGGATATCATGAATGTGCAGATCGCCAGGCAGCGTTCCCGCGGGGAAAAAATTCAACAAGGGCGTCAGATCGGCATCGTCTGATATCAGATAGAGTTCCTGCGAGCCTCCGACATAGTTGCCGCGCACATGGAGAGGAACTCCTGTGAGTGCGCCCACGAGATCATAGGAAATGTCGCTGCGGTCGATCTCTACCGTGCCTGTAATCCCGTCCAATTCATAGGTGCGGCCATCCGCAGTGACGGTTGCTGTCGCATCCTTCGTGCGGATTCGGCCTTCGAACGAGCTCGGTTCCGTGTCGTTCGCGCCAAGATCGTCGTAGTTCCACGTGCCGTCCGCACGCTGTACGACCTCTATATGTGCGCCCGTGAGCAGTATTTCGTCAATCGAGGTTTCCGGCGCTGAAAGCAACGAAAGCAGACGAAGTGTCACCCGTGCCTCATCAGCACGGAGGACAGGCTCCGCCTGCTTATCATAAATCACAACATCATCCAGTTTCAGCTCATGCAGAGAACGGATCTCCACTGCACCGATGTGCACAGCCGTCCCCAGCTTCTGCGCCAGGAGGCTCTCCGCCATCCGCCCGGCCTCAGCCATAAACGACTGGGCGCGCACAATGTGGATGAGACCTGCTGCGCAGATGAGGGCCACTGCCAGCACCAGCGCCCCGACATACGCTTTCCGTCTCATAGAAAACCTCTTATTTGCTCATCTCCGCCTCATAGGCAGCATTTGCCGCCTTCACACGCGCTGCTGCAGCCGCTGCGGCATCCATAGACACATGCGCAGGGACGGGGCGCACCTCGGCCCTCTTTGGTGTCTCAAAGAGGGCATCATCGTGCAGACGTGCCTCCGTGCGCACGGCGAGAGGACGTTTGCCCTCTGCCTCGGCCGCACGATAGCGTACCGCATCGAGATCGACAGGCACTCCCATCGCATTGTCAAGGCGCGCCTTGCTCGTATTGTAACTGTAGAGAGCGGTCGAGTAATTCATGCGTGCGATCGTCAGATTGTCCGACGCGCGCATGACCTCAAGATTCGTCCCCACACCCGCATTGTAGCGGACACGCGCGATGTTATAGTCCTCTTCCGCCTGCTTTACTGCTGTTTCCGTCGTCTTGATATTCTGCTCAGCCGCGCGCAGATTCAGATACGCCGTATGGACATCGAGGCGGATCTGCTCATCCGTCGCTGCGAGTGCCTCCTCCGCCTTGCGGAGCGTCGCCTTTGCCGCATCCACCTGCGCCGCTGTCACACCGTTGTCGAAGATATTCCACGACGCGCTGATCCCTGCCGCCCACTGATTGCTGCTCGTGTGGTCATCCTTGAATGGCCGCTCGCCCGCAATCGATCGCGTCGCTGCTGCGTTCACCGTCGGATGATACCCCGCCTTTGCCGTACGCACGCCCTCCTCTGCCCTCTTCACGGCATAGACTGCCGCCGCGCCGTCTGCGCGGTAAAGCAGCCCATAGTTCGTGCAGTCCTCGAGCGAGAGTTCATAGTTCGTATAGCGCAGTTCATCGTTGATCGTGAGCGTCGTATCCGTCGGCACGCCGATCACATTGTTCAGCGTCGCCACAGCGACCTCATAGTTGTTCTTCGCTGTCGTCAGATTCTGCTGTGCATTCGCAAGCTCCACCTCCGAGGCAAGCACATCCGCACGTGCTACCGTGCCAACGCGGAACTGCGCATTCACATCCGCGAGATGGGCCTGCAGTGTCGCTACCGTATCCTCGCGCACCTTCACCAGATTATGCGCCTGCAGAATGTTAAAATAATCCACCGTTGCCGTTAGGCGGATCGCCTGCTTCGTCTGCTCGAGCACAAGGTCCGCCGCATTCAGCCCGTAACGCGCTGCTTTCCGCTGCGCATTCAGCCCAGCATTATAGACGGGCATCGAGATCGTACCCGTATTGCCGTAGTTATAGTCGTACTTTTTTCCCGTCATGCGTGCCTGCGCATACGCCTCACCGCCGATACGGTTCGCCGTTGCCGACCATGTCAGCGTCGGTCCCATCGAGCGGTTCGCCTGTGCGAGGGAAGCATGCGCTGCATCCACATCCGTCAGCGACTGCTTGATCGTGCGGTTGTTCTCAAGTGCCATCTGTACGGAACGCGAAAGATCCACCTGCATCGTCTTCGCCGAGACTGTACCCGTAAAAAGCCCAACAGCAGCAGTCAGGGCAAGTCCCCGCAGCAATCGTTTGGCAAAACGTTCCCTAATTTTCAAAACTATTTCCTCCTCGTCCGTTAACAGGATACACCCGAACGGCGGGCTGCTCCAAACACAGTCAACACCATGAAATCGTATAGACAGATGCTCTAATTGTATCAGCTTCGCCCTTTTTTTTCAAATAAATTTATTGTTAGCTAGGCGAAAAAAACCGCCATCCAAGATGGATGGCGGCTCTGTGAAGCAAAAGGTTTATCGTTTCATATTGATGAGTGTTTCCAGCATCTCATCTGAGACCGTGATAATCTTCGAGTTCGACTGGAAACCGCGCTGCGTGATGATCATGTCGGAGAACTGGTCGGCGATGTCTACGTTGGACATCTCGAGTGCCGAGGTGGTGAGCTCTGTGCCGATGTCAGACGCACCGCTGATCGTACGCGTACCAGAGTTGTTCGACTCCTGATAGAGGTTGCCGCCCATCTTCGTGAGACCGGACGGGTTATTGAACTGCGCCATCGCGATCTGAGCTTCCTTCTGGCGAACGCCGTTCGTGTATGTGCCCGTAATGACACCCGTGCTGTCAATATCAACACTCGCGAGTGAGCCAGCTGCATTGCCGTCGGAGGATGCTGCAATCGTCGACGTACCCGAGTACTGCGTAATCGCCGCAAGGTTCATACTGACCTGCTGGGGAGCCGCCCCGTTCTGGTAGGTGAGATTCAAGGATGCCTCTCCGCTGAGATATGCACCGGAGGTGTCAAACTTGAGATCAGTCTTTGTGAGGCTGACTGTTGTCGTCGTCCCGTCAGCCTCCTGGATTGTGTATCCATCACCACCACTGCCCAGTGAAATCGTCCACTTGTTGTTTGCTGACTTGGTATAGACAATAGGCACTTGATGTGCAGCACCAAGCGAATCATACACCGTAATCTGCGTCGTCACTGAGGGATAGAAGGTATCGCCCGACGTATAATTCTTCGCAACGAGCCCCGCCAGTGAGGTGCCACTCCGTGTGTTAAGCGTAACATCCGAGACAAACTTATTGTTATGCGTATACTCCGTTGCACGAGAAGTCGCCTGAATCGTGCCGTCTACATGAGTTGCGGCAACACAGGTAAAGTTCGGGTTCGACGCATCAAATGCAGGGGCCACCGCCGCCTTCGTCTTGATGCTGTTGCCATCTGCGGTAGCCACAATTGCGCCTGCATTGGCCTGAACTTTCTCGATCTTTAACATTCCCCGGTAGGTATCATTAACCGCATACGTAAATGTCGTCGGATTGGGAACCTCAACCTGCGTAATTCCAGGAGGTTCTGTGTTGGAGAGGGTCAGTGTCGTAATTCCTGCGGTAGGGGAGTTCGTAGCAGCCGCCGTTATCGTACCTGTCAGGGCAAATGTCCCGCCCACCGAATACGACCCGGAATCACGGTTGACGCCGGTGATTGTACCAGTAATGGCCCGTGGGCTCGACGCATTGGTTGGGTCAATTGCCAGATCAAGGGAAACCGTTCCCGCCCCTGCAGCCGTAACGCTTGTCATCTTGGATACATAAAGAGTTCCTGTTGGTGCAGAGCCGACCGTCTGTACGGTATCCGTCGGCTGGTTGAGCTTAATACGCTCGCCCGTGCTCATCGTCAGTGTATAGCGGCCCTTCTCCGTAGCAGAGTAACTGGACACCGTCGCGGAGGTTCCATCTGCATATTTTACGAGAACATTTGCCACCTCGTAACCAGGCGTGGTTGCATTGAGATTCTTCGTATAGGAAGCCGTTGCGGTCATTGTCGCTTCCATGGACTTGCCCGCAGGAATCTTAATGTTTGTCGTGCTGTCGCCCGCAATCGAAATACGGCCATTATTTGCCATATATCCCTGCACATAGAGACCTGTGCTGGGGATCGTCAGATTGCCCTCAGCATCAAACGAGAACGCACCATTGCGCGTGTAGAACTGCTGATTGCCGCGCTTCACAACAAAGAGCCCGTCGCCGCGCGAGATGGCAACATCCGTGTTCTTTCCCGTCTGCTGGACAGAACCGTTTGTATAAATGAGGTCAGTGCTCGCAACGCTCATACCAAGGCCAACCTGCTTCGGATTCACGCCGCCGATATTCCCCGTCGGCGAGGATGCCCCCGATAGGTTCTGCGAGATCATATCCGCGAACGTAACGCGGCTCGCCTTAAAGCCCGTCGTATTGACGTTCGCAATGTTGTTTCCGATAACATCCATTCGGGTCTGATGGCCCTTGAGGCCGGAAACACCCGAGAACATTGAACGCATCATTTCTGCATCTCTCCCTTAAAATTTCTACAAAATCGCATCACAGTTGATGTTATCACGGTGTTTCTCGGTCAGCTTCCACGCTGAGCACAAGAAACATCCATGGGTAGAGACGTTCCGTGTCCCCTGCCGACGCGTGCGCTTCCCTGCTCGGCGCCCTCTTGTACAGCAGGATGTATCCCCATATTTTCACCCTTCGCTTTTATGATAGTTTTGCACAAGACATTTTATAAAGACTATATCGTCATCTTTTTATATTTACTTAAATGATTTATAGATATGTTTTACGATGATATTTTTTCTGTAAATATATTGCAGGAGAACTCTGTCATTCCATAAAATACTTGCATCTGTATGCGAAATACGATACGATAACAACGGGTATGATTTTTCGGAAAATTGCAGCATGATGTTGGTTGCAAATCATCCAACAGAGGAGGAGAGCCCTATGTACGAACACATCAAATTAGCTGTGCAGGACGGCATTGCAACAATCACGATCGATCGACAGGCATCGAACAATGCGCTGAATGCCCAGATGTTCCGCGATCTCATCAGCACAGTTGAACACTGTGATGCGGATGATGCAGTCAAGGTCATCATCGTCACGGGCGCAGGAAAGAATTTCTCTGCCGGCGGCGATATCAAGGAGATGGCGTCGTTCGACTTCATCAGCTATGATCTCTCCATCCTGACGGGACAAACATCGCTCGCCCTGCGCAAATGCTCGAAACCTGTGATCGCGATGGTGAATGGTGCGGCAGCAGGTGCGGGCTGCGGCATTGCACTCGGTGCAGATTTCCGCATCATGACGGAGGAGAGCTGTCTCCTCACGGCGTTCTCGAATGTCGCACTCCCCGGCGACACAGGCTGTATCTACAACCTCCATCAAATTGTCGGACTCGCCAAGACGATCGAGCTGATGGCACTCAGCGCACCGATCTACGGCGAGGAGGCTCTGCATCTGGGGCTGGCGACACGCCTCGCTCCCGAAGGCAAGCTAGAGGAAGAAACGCTCGTATTTGCAAGAAAGCTCCTACATCGTCCTCTCGGCGCACTCGCCATGCAGAAGCAGCTCTACTGCGAAATTTTCTACCGTGACTACATGTCCTACAGCCGCCTCGAGTCGGAGAATCTCGCAAAGGCAGGCGCATCCGCAGACCACCGCGAGGCGGTGACGGCGTTTATTGAGGGACGGAAGCCGATTTTTAATCAGAATAATTAACACTTGAAAAGTTACACAAGTTGTGTTATCTCTATTACAGAATTTCCTAGCTGACATTCGCTAGCCAATAGAAATCCCCCTCGGAAGTGATGACCCGAGGGGGATTTTTCTCTGAGAGCGTATAAATTTTTACTGCCATGACATATGCAATTTTCGTCCCTGCGCCGCACAATCCGACAGATAGAGATTGATGAGCGTCTGGTAGGGTATCCCAACCTCTGCAGATTGCGCCTTGAAGTAGGCAACCGCTTCGTTGTTGATGTTGATCGTGATCTGTTGTCTGAGACGCTTTGTATAGGGGTTTTTTCGCGGATTCAGACTCATAATATCGTATTCATCTCTCATCGTCATAACCTCCCTACTAAATTATCCCAATATATTTGCTTCTCATGCTTCGTTGCTTTTCGCGCTGAAATAATCCGTATAACATCCTCATCACGATAGCAATGACTGACAATACAGAGCTTTTCCGTATCCGTCACGCCGATGATGAGAAATCGCTCCTCCCCGACAGAGTGATCGGGGTCATCAAAGAGAACAGAATCATCATCGTAGAATACTGTCTCTGCTTCTTCAAAGGACACGCCATGTTTCTTCTGATTGGAGAGGTTCTTGGCTTCATCCCATGTGACGTTCATACCTATAATTATATTATACATATATTCTAGTGCTCGTCAATCAAAACTCCTGACGCACGCCGGTATAGAACGCGCGGTGCTTCGAGTCGTTCACGTCGTTCCACTCGCCGAAGAGGTAGGTGCCGCCCTTCACCTGGTACTGCGCACGCAGACGGAGGGTGACGTCGTTCGGATCATAGGCATCGGCGGAGAATTTGAACTTCTCACCTGCGTAGGCATCGACACCAATGCCCGCGGCACCCGCAACGACGCCCGCGCGCGCGCCAAACGATGTGCCGCGCGTGCCGACCTGCGCGTTGAACTTGTCCCCGCCGCCGATGTCGTCAACACCGAATGTCGCATACATCCCCTTTTTTTCACCAACATCGAGGTTGAAATTCGTCCGCCAGTCGTCCATCTTGCCGCTGTATATCGCATCCACCTTCGGCGTGACCTTGACGTTCTGCAGGCGTCCCATCAGGCCGCCCGCCTTGTCCGACATCGTGCGTGCATTGTGGATGAGCGCACGCGCATCCTCCTGCGTCTGCTTGTCGCCCGCGACCGCTTCGATGCCCTCGGCGATGCGCAGGATGCGCTCAGAGGATTCCGTGATGTTCGCGAGAGTCTTCCTGAGATTTTCCGCTGTCTGCGGATCTGCGCCAACGGTCTCAAGATTTGACATGATGCGTTCGACGCTCGCCGTGGTCTGTGCAAGATTCGCCGACATTGTGTTCATGTTTGCAAGCATGGTGTGCAGATTGCCGCGATTCTCATTCGCCATCTGCTCGAGTGTCGCTGTCAGTCCATCGAGATGCGCCGTCATCTGCTCCATGTTGACAACGAGCTGCACCATCGAGGTCTGGAAACCGGACGCACCAACGATGTTGTTGATGGAGGTGAGCATTGCCTCAACCTGGATGATCATCTTGTTCAGCTCGGTGAACATCGTGTCCATGCCCATCTCGTCCTCACCGTAGAGATACTCGCCGTTTGCGTAAAAATCCATATGTGAGGACGGCGTGATGATAATAAATTTATCGCCCATGATGCCGGGCTGCCCGATGGTAACAGATGAACCGCGCGGGATCTTCACCCCATCCTGGATGCGCATTGAGACGGTGACTCCAAGGCCGTCGCTTGCAATCTCCTCCACCTGCCCGACAGGAACACCCGAGAGGAGTACCTGCGCCTCGGGGTTCAGTCCAACGGCGCGTCCGAAGCCGGCATAGAGCATGTAGTCCTGTCCTCCGCCAAGACGCAGCCCGCCGAAGAACATGACGATCGCAACAAGGAGCGCTGCTCCCCCCAGAGTAAACGCCCCGACCTTTGCCTCTGCACTCATGCCTCTGCCTCCCTTCGATGATGGAGTGTACGGAAAAACGCCTGTACACGCTCATCTTTTATATCCTGAAAACGCTCGACCATATCCACGGCGATGAGTGTCCCGTCATAGATCATGGCGATGCGGTCGGCGATGCGGCTCGCACTCGCCATGTCGTGCGTGACGACGACGGAAGTCACGCCGAGTTTTTTCTGCATATCAATAATCAACTCGTCGATCTTCGCCGTCATGATGGGGTCGAGACCCGAACTCGGCTCATCATAGAAGATAATCTCGGGATTCGTCGCAATCGCACGCGCAAGCCCCACGCGCTTTTTCATGCCGCCCGAGAGTTCCTGCGGCATAAGTTTCTCGACACCTGGCAGACCTACAAGCTCTAGTTTCTCCTCGACGATGCGCCGTATCTCCGCCTCACTCTTATCCGTATGCTCGCGCAAGCCGAATGAGACATTCTCACCCACGCTCATCGAGTCAAAGAGCGCCGAGTATTGGAATACCATGCCCATACGCAGCCGAACACGATCGAGCGCGTCCTCACTCAGAACGGCGATGTTTTCCCCGCCGATATAGATCTCACCCGAAGTTGGGCGATCCAGCCCGATCATCAGGCGCAGCAGAGTAGACTTACCCGACCCTGAGCCGCCGATGATGGCGATGGTCTCCCCCTTCTCGATTGTCAGGCTGATGTCCTTCAGCGCCTCTTTGTCTCCAAAACGCTTGCGCACATTGTTCAGTCGTATCATAGCGCACTCCTAGAAGAGGAAGAACGTCAAGACGGCGTTCAGGATGAAGATGACAATGATGGAGACAACGACGGTCTGCATAGTCGCCTTGCCGACGCCCTCCGCGCCGTTCGGAGCGTTCAGGCCGTAGTGACAGCCGAGGACGGCGATCACGTTGCCGAAAAAGATCGCCTTGATGAGCCCGCCCGTCATGTCGTAGATCTCCGCGAACTGTGTGATGGAGTGTGTGAATGTGTAGGGCGAAATGCCGGAGTAGTGAACTGCGGTGAGATACCCCCCGAGAACTCCGATGACGTCACCGAATACGGTGAGGATCGGCACGACGACCATGCACGCGAGCATACGCGGCACGATGAGGTAGTTCACGGGGCTGACCGCCATGACGCGCAGCGCGTCGATCTGCTCCGTGACCTTCATCGTAGAGACCTCCGCCGTGATCGCGGCACCCACGCGCCCCGCGCAGACGACACCGACGAGGACGGGGCCAAGCTCACGTCCGATGCCGATGGCGATGACCGCGCCGATGGTGCTCTGCGCACCGTAGCGGATGAACTCATGAGCGATCTGGAGAGTCAGAACAATTCCGGTGAAAAGAAGTGTGAGTCCAACGATAAGGAGAGAATCTACGCCGAGATGCGCCATCTGGTAGATGATGCTGCGCACACGAAGGCGCTGTGTGACTTGGCGCGCCGTCTCTCCATAGAGGAGGGTGATGCGCCCGATGTTCGCAAGATGAGTTAGGACAAAGCGTCCCACCGCCTCGAAGATGCGCTGCATCGATTCCCTCCTTTCGTAGATGTTGTATGTACCCACCACCGCAAGCGGTCACCCTCCCCCGTCATATGGGGGAGTACTTGAAGAACGACATATTAACTTGCCCGTCACTGCGGGGGAAGCGGCGCAGAGCGCCGATAGGGGCGCTCCCAAATCAACGGATATATTTCTCCGCCTCACTTCGCGCAAGTTCATCACAGCGTTCGTTGCGCGGATTGCCCGCATGTCCCTTGACCCAGTAAAACTGAATGCGCCGCACGGCAAATGCTGCGTCGATTTTCATCCAGAGATCCTGATTGAGCACGGGCTCTCCGTCCGCCTTCTTCCAGCCGCGCTTCTTCCATGCGGGCAGCCAGAACTTCGTGAATGCATTCTTCAAATACTGGCTGTCCGTATAGAGGGCAATGCGTGCGCCCTCGGGTACAGATGTGACTGCCATGAGCGCCGCTGTCAGCTCCATGCGGTTGTTCGTCGTCTCAGGATCGCCGCCGCTGTGCTCTGCAACCTCTCCCGTCGCGCTATTCTCGATGACAGCAGCCCAGCCGCCCGGGCCGCCCGGGTTGCGCAGACAGGAGCCGTCCGTATGGATGATATAGTCCGCATCGACAGGTTCTTCGACCTTCGGTGCAGATTTTTTTTTCACCGCTGTACCGCTCTTTGTGGAATACGGTGCGGACGAGCCATCCAGCCAGTCACGTGCCTCCGCCTCCGTCATAAAGCCCTTGTAGACAGCGCCCTGAAAGCCCTGCACCTGCGCAGCACACTCTGCCCACACGGTAAACAAGCCCGTTTTGCGCCCGCGCTTCACGGCGTAATATTTCTTTGCCACAATACACCTTTAGTACGAGTACCGATAGCCAATCGACAGCCCAACGCCGTTATATCCGGGGTTCTTCGTCCGCTGTCCGTTCGAGACGTGATGTCCGAGGTAGGCGACACTGAGCGCGTTTCGATCGTTAAAGTTGTAGGTCAGACGCGGCCCGACACGCCAGAGGAATCCATAGTTTCTTGTATGTGCAGGATGCACGCGATTGTAGACGAGAACTGCCCCCATAAAGTCAAAGGATGCCTCCCATTTTTTCCCGAGCGGATGCGTCCAGCGCACCATGTACGCAGGTCCAGCACCGACCGCCGACGAGTCAAGTTCGACATTCGGCCGATCCTTCTCCGCCCACGATCCAACCGGGCGTGAGACAGTCAGCCCCCAATGGAGCGTCATGCCGTGCATCTCTTTGTACTGGCGAAAAACGTGCAGATTATAGAGGTCGATGTGACGGCGCTCCCCACGCTGCTTTAGAGCGTCGATCTGGATCTCCGCCTTCTTGTCCTGTGCAGAGGAGTCGCCCATGTGCATCTCCATCGTGTTCGTATCTGCCGTTTCTGTATGTGCGGGAGCTGCCCCTGTCACAGCGGGCAGGGATATTGCCCCGAAGAATGCCAAGGCAGCAATTTGTGCTTTTTTGAATGACATATCCGTCACCTCCATCGTGTAAAAAGCTCCGCCTCAATGCCGAGGCGGTCAAGTATCTTTCCCACCATCATGTTGACGAGATCGTCCAAGGTCTCAGGTCTGTGGTAAAAGCCCGGTGCGGCAGGCATGACGATCGCACCTGCACGTGCGAGCCGCAGGAGGTTCTCGAGATGAATCTCGTGCATCGGTGTTTCCCTTGGCACGAGGAGAAGTCGCCGCCCCTCCTTGAGCGTCACGTCCGCTGCTCGCGTGAGGAGGTCGTCCGTCACGCCGTGTGCGACCGCGCCCGCCGTCTTCATCGAGCAGGGCAGAATGACCATCGCATCCATACGGAACGAGCCGCTCGCAATCGCCGCGCCCACGTCGTCGTTCGGATAGAGACGATCCACACGCCGCACAAGGTCCTCCTCCGTAATGCCGCATTCATATTCTAAAACACGGCGCCCACTGTCTGTGATAACGGCATACACCTCGATGCCCTGCTCACGCAGCACATCAATCAGGCGGACGGCATACACGCTGCCGCTTGCCCCCGTAATGCCGACAACAATCTTTTTCATCGGATAACCGTGACGCCGCCCATGTATGGTACAAGAGCCTTTGGCACGACAACAGAGCCGTCCGCCTGCTGATTGTTCTCAAGGATCGCTGCCACCGTACGACCGACGGCAACCCCCGAGCCGTTCAGCGTATGGAGGAAGGCAGGCTTTGCCCCGCGCTCGGGGCGATACTTGATGTTTGCACGGCGGGCCTGATAGTCCGTACAGTTCGAGCAGGACGAGATCTCACGATATTTGTTCTGCGCCGGCATCCAGACCTCGAGATCGTATGTCTTAGCTGAGGTAAAACTCATGTCACCCGTGCAGAGCTGGATCACACGATACGGCAGTTCGAGCGTTTTCAGCACGTCTTCCGCCGCCTCCACCATCGTCTCGAGTTCGTCCCAGCTCGCCTCGGGTGCGACAAATTTGATCAGCTCCACCTTGTTGAACTGGTGCTGACGGATCAGTCCGCGCGTGTCACGTCCCGCACTGCCTGCCTCCGCACGGAAGCACGCCGTATAGGATGTGAAGTACTCCGGCAGCTGCTCCGCATCCAGAATTTCGTCGCGGTGGTAGTTTGTCGTCGGCACCTCCGCCGTCGGCACGAGGTAATAGTCCAGCCCCTCGAGCTTGAACATATCCGCCGCGAACTTCGGCAGCTGTCCCGTCCCGATCATGCTGTCTGCATTCACGATGTAGGGCGCGAGCATCTCCGTGTAGCCGTGTTTCTCCGCGTGGAGATCCATCATGAAGTTGATGCACGCTCGTTCAAGGCGTGCGCCGAGTCCCTTGTAGAACGTAAAGCGCGCCCCCGTGACCTTCGCCGCGCGCTCCGCATCGAGCACGCCAAGCTTTTCACCAATGTCCCAATGCGCCTGCGGCTCGAAGTCAAACGTACGCGGCGTGCCCCAGCGGCGCACCTCAGGATTTTCCGACTCATCCGCACCGATGGGAACATCCGCCTTTGGCATGTTCGGGATCTGCAGGAGCAGGTCACGCAGCTTCAGCTCCACATCGCGCAGATCCTCATCGAGTGCCGCGATCTCATCGCCGAGCGCGCGCATCTCCGCAACGACATCGTCCGCACTCTCGCCCGCCTTCTTGCGCATGCCTACCTCCTTCGAGACGGCGTTGCGGCGGGCTTTCTTCTCTTCCACATCCTGAAGAATTGCACGGCGGCGCTCCTCGAGTTCCGTGAACGACGAGAGATCGAGCGCGTTGCAGCGGTTCTTCAGCATCTCCTGTACCGCAGCCAGATTCTCGCGCACAAATTTCATATCCAACATTCAAATCACTCCATCATATAGATTGTTATTTGATATCATAGTACAAAGCCTGCACTTTGTAAAGAAAAGACCTTTTCTTCATCCGCGTTTCACAGAGCCATAGTATAATCTACACGAAAAGGAGAGCTCTTTAATGAAAATATTACCGTGGGCGGGGGACGCTGTCTTTCCCACCCTCTGCGAAGCACTGCTCGCATGGCGCAAATCCGCGCCAGATACGCGCGATCTGCCGTGGCGCGACGAGCCGACACCCTATCATGTCTGGATCTCGGAGATCATGCTCCAACAGACCCGCGCCGCCGTTGTGCGCGGCTACTATCTGCGCTTTCTTGATGCACTGCCAGGTGTTCGCGATCTCGCGGAGGTGGACGACGACGCACTGATGAAGCTATGGCAGGGACTCGGCTACTACAGCCGCGCGCGCAATCTCAAACGTGCAGCAGAAATCATCGTTCGCGAACACGGAGGACAGCTGCCAAACGACTTTGACGCGCTGCTCGCCCTCCCCGGCATCGGACGCTATACGGCGAGCGCGATTGCATCGTTTGCCTACGGGCAGCCACGTCCTGCCGTAGACGGCAACTTCCTGCGCGTCGCCGCACGCGTCACGGCAAATCCCATCGACATTGCAAAGGACACATCAAAGCGCGCACTTGAGGCGGCACTTGCCCCCTCCTACCCGAGCGGACGAGATGCGGGACTACTCAACGAGGCATTTATGGATCTCGGTGCGACCGTCTGTCTGCCAAACGGTGCGCCGCTCTGCCACACCTGTCCCGCCGCACGCCTCTGCCTCGCACACGATCGCGGCACGGAGCAGAACTATCCCATCAAGACCGCGCTCAAGGCACGCCGCAAGGAGAAGCACACCGTCCTCCTCCTTGCCTGCGGCGACCACATCGCCATACGAAAAAGACCCGCAAAGGGACTCCTCGCAGGTCTCTGGGAATATCCGAATATAGACGGAAAGCTGTCGCAACGCGCTGTCCGCGCACACCTCGCAGAGGAGGGCTTCGAGGTATGTGCCATCGTACCGCTTCCCCCCGCCCGCCATATCTTTTCCCATATCGAGTGGGAGCTGACGGGCTGGGCGGTCACAGTCGCCGACACGAACGAGCCACTGCGAATGGCAGCAGAGGAAATCGAGGGCACACCAAGTCCTCTCCTATGGGTGCGTCGCGAAGAACTTGCAGACAAGTACAGCATTCCTGCGGCATTCGGCTACTTTACGCCGCAATGAAAAATCCCCGCACGTTGGCGGGGATTTTTCATTGCAGATATTACGGTTGAAAGATCAGCGTTTTTTCAAACCAGAGTTTGATGGGATACCCCTGATAGACAATGGGGGCAAAACGCATGCGCCAGAATGCCTCCTCTGCTGCCTGCCGGAAGCCGAGGTTCGGCGCATCGGTGAGGATACGGACAGACTCAATGCTGCCGTCCGTCCCGACGAGGACACGTCCCGTCACGGACACGGTCGCAGAGTAGCCCAAAGAACGTGCCTCTTCCGGATAGTATGCCTCCGCATCGCGCAGAATGCGGTAGGAGATTCCTGCGGCAGAGGATGCAGTATACGAGCCGTCACCGTTATCAAAGAATCCATCCCCGAGTCCCGCCGCTGCTCCCATTCCCCCCCCTCCTGCAGCAGACGATATGCCATCTCCACCACCAGCCACAGCTACCGCACCTGCAGCGGTGGCTGTATCGCTCCTCTTCGTGTCGCTTGGCGCGGCATCATCCATTGCGGGTGCAAGTGCATTTTCCGCAGGAGGAACAACACGATCCATCTCCTGTGCCGTTGGCGCTGCAGCCGCCTTGATGCTCGGGAGCAACGATGGGGCTGACGCACTTTCTGTACGGTTTTTCCTCCGTTCTTCCGACGCAGCAGGGGCACCGCCCGCACTGCCCTCATTTGCTGCACCCTGCACCGCCGCCGCAACCTGAGTCTCAGATAGGAACCCCACTTGAAGCGGGGTTGTCGGAATGGGTGGCGATACGAGCCAGTCCAACCCAAGCAGGAGCAAGAGACCTGCAACAGCTGCATGGACGGCGAGTGAGAGCCCCCCATAGATTTTCCACGAATGTGTCCGCATGGCATCACCCCGGTGTATCGGTCGCGATATAGACCTTTTCGATTCCGAGGCGTTTCACCACATCCATGACCTGCACGACCGTCCCATAGGAGGCCGCCGCATCTCCACGCAGAATGACGGAGATGTCCTCACCGTGCGCCACGTCCTCCGTGAGGCGTGCCGTGAGATCGCGCAGGTTCATGAGGTCGCGCTCGTAGTAGATGCCGCCGTCCGCCGTAATCGTTACGGGGATGTTGCGCGTCATGCTGACCTTTGCGCTATCCGCCTGTGGGAGCGTAAGCGGCATACTCTTCTGTACGACCATCGAGAGCATGCTCATCATGAAGAAGACAAGCAGAAAGAAAATGATGTCGATCATTGGAATGATCATCAGCTGCGGGCGTTCCTCCGGCGGCAGAAGATCAAGCTTCACGGCGCTCACCTCCAACATGCGCCAGATACATCATCGCAGTGTATTCCACGTCTGCAATGATACCATTCGCCCGATGTGAGAGATAGGCGTGAAGACTGAGTGCAAGGATCGCCACGAGAAGGCCGCTCGCCGTCGCAACAAGTGCCTCTCCGACGCCGCCCGTGATGGCAAACGGCTCGCCCTCAGCAACGGACAGCACGCTGAATGAGCTAATCATGCCGATGACCGTGCCGAGAAGGCCGAGGAGCGGCGCCATTGTCACAATCACGCTCAAATACTCAAGGTAGCGACGCAGTTCGAGTGCCTTTTTCTTTGCCGATGCCTGTACAACTTCCTCCTGACGCACATTCGTGTGCGCACGTTCTGCAAGTGCCGCGAGCAGAACCTCCCCCGCCGCGCAACCTGAATTCCTGCATATCTCAGAGACACGGCCATAGTTCTCAGCAGCAAGTGCCGCACTGACCTCGCCACTAAAATCCGCAGACTTTGCCGCCTGTCCCCTATAATACGAGAAGCGCTCGAGTGCAATCATCACACTGATCAACGAAGCAAGACCGATGGGAATCATCGCAAGCCCGCCCTTTGCCAGCAATTCAAAAATCTCCATTGTTCCCCGCCTTCCTTAGAAGCTGTACCGTGCACCAACGAAGTATGTGCGGGGGAAGCCGGGGGTCAGTGTCCACATGCCTTCACTGGCGTACTCATAGTAGGTTTTGTTAAGGACATTGGTAACACCGCCGTACCACTCAAGATTGTCATTTTGCTTGAACTTAAAGTTCACATCCAGAAGCCCGTAGGACGCAATGATGCTCCCTTCGTCATTGCGCTTGGACTCTTTGACAAAATTGTTGTATGAGCCAAAGTAGGTATACTTCGCACCGACACTCCACTTCTTGTCAAACGCATAGTTCGCTTGAATGATCGCCTTGTGCTTCGGCACAGACATGAGTCCGCTGTTTGTGAAGTCGATTGCATCCTCGCCATACTCATCCAGGACGGCACGCCCCTGCGCAGTATACGTCCGACGACCGTGCAGATAGGTATATCCCTCGGTGAGATCGAGCTTGCCAAGTCTCTGCTGCAGCGTCAGCTCTACACCACGGCGTTTGACGTTGAACATATTAAACGTCTTGTACTCCGGTCCATAGGCGCCCATAAAGTACGGACGATTTAACTCGTTGTCCGTTGCAGACATGAATAGCGTCAGATTTACCGCTGTCGCACCAATCTTATCTCTCATGCCAATCTCGTAGAGATGATACCGCTCCTCCGTGGCAGAAGTTCCCCGATAAACCTTGCTGGACGCATCCGCATATACTTCATCCGCAATCTGCAGCCCATCGGGACTGGTAAATCCGCGCTCCCAGCGGGCAAATACACGTCCAATTGTACCGTATTGATAACCGAGCGAGAGTTCAGCCGCTGTATTCCAGCGGTGCGACGTATCCTTGCCGCCGATTGGGCGCCTCAATGTTCCGCCCTGCTTGTCAAATCCATAGATGAGATCCTCGCGACGGACACCTTGGGTGAAGGTGAATTTTCCGTGCTTCATCTGGTTCAGCAGATAGAGTGCTCTCGTCTCTTTCTCGTAGTTAAAGGACATTGGCTTTCTGCCGGAGATATAGTTCAGATGAGAGGACTGATTCACCCAGTCTACGCCGATGAGCAGGGAGTTTTTCTTACCATAGACGTAGTCGAACTTCATGCGTGTACCGTAGGAATCATGGTTCATACGTCCATCGATGATTTTTGAGTTCTTATAGTTTCCATCTGTATAGAAGAAATCACCGCTGAACTTCCACTTGCCGCCAAGATTCTGGTTATAGGTGAGGTTATAGGTATTGAGATCGCGATCGCCATCGTTGTATTTGCCGTCGGAGGGTCGTGCATTTCTGCCGTAGCGCTCCACCATCCGGCGTGAAATATTTTGCACAAATCGACTTTCTTCTTCCAAATGACTGAACCGGAAGGCCACAGAGTGATCCGCATCCGCATCGTAGCGCAGCCCCGCAAGGTGTTCTCGAAGTAGAGATCACGCTTCAGCTTATTATAGCCGCCCTGCAAGGTGAGCTTCCCCCCCACCTTATCCCCATAGTTAATCCCCAGGCGATGACCATCCGAGTTCCATTCCGTGGTCAGTGTCCGCTGCGGTTTGTTCATGCTGCGCAGATTCGTCGTGATATTGATGATGCCGCCCGCTGCACCGCTGCCGTAGATGACAGAACCGCCGCCCGGGATGATCTCGATCTTCTCGACCTGCTCCACCGGCACATAGTCATAGTTGTTCGGCAGGGGATGCGTCACCATCGTCGTCATCGGCGCACCATCGATCAGTACCTGTATATTGCGATGTGCCTGACCACCTCCCTGCCCGCGAATGTCAATCTCTCCCCAAAACGACGCACCGACACTGATGCTCGGCTGATCCTTGAGCACGTCGGAGATGGTCTTATAGCCCTTCTCCTCAATGGCGCGCTTTGTGATGACGATTACCTGTTTTGTATCGCGCAGCTTCTCGATCTCTACATAGTCGGGACGGACGTAGGAATCAGAGAGCTTGATCGGCCCCGTAGAAGACGCGGCTTCCTGTACACTTTTCGCCGTCTGATCGTCTTGTTTCTCTGCCGCAAGAGAGACGCTCGTTCCGCCCCCAATGATCAGGCTGCCACACACAAGCAAACGCAGATAAAAATACTGCCTCTTCGAAATCTTGCGTCGTTTCATCATATACTCCATTTCTCTTGACACAAACAAATATGGCGCTCATGTTCTTTAACAAACAAGTCGCAAAACATTAAGAGTTATCTTATCAATATGGATTCTCATTGTCAATATCTTAAAATAAAAAGAAAGCTAAAATAGGAGTGTAATTTTTCGTCTGCTTTACGAAAACACAACTCCTATTTTAGCTTTTTGTTTCTTGTATTATATATTACACAGCTTTTCCAAGGTCACGCGACTGTGTGCGCATGACGGTGTTGAGGTCGGGCATAGCATTTGCCTCGGCAGCAGCCCGCTCCTTCTCACGTTCTTTTGCGATGAGATCCTTCAGCATCTGCATGTGCGGGTGGTTCTCCATCTCCGGCGAAGGCTTGCCCGCGAGCGCAGCAGCCATCTGCTCCGGCATCCCATCGGGGAACATCGCCTCGAGCATGGAGCGTACAGACTTCGGAATCATATCCTGCAGGGCGACGTTCTCCTTGCGGAGCTTCACCTCGTCCTCCTGCGTGAGGGCATACGCCTCAAGGAAGCCCTGGATGAGGTTGTCGTGCCAGAACTCACCCGCGAGTGTCAAACGGAATCCCGTTGCCGTACGCGTAATGAGACCGTTCTCCGCCCATGCGGCGAGGAGCGGCTCGAGTTCGGTGAGGAGATCGACACCGTACTTCTTCTCGAAGAACGGTGCATACAGGTAGCCGTGCTCGATCTGATCGCCGATCTCGCTGTGCATACGATGCGCATCCGCCTGTTCGCCCATGAACTGGAACGGCTTCGTCCCCTCCTCCACCATCTTCTCATACGGTGCGAGCGCACCGTGGTTGCGCCACATCATCTGACCGATGAAGCCGCCCGCTCCCGAACCGAACGCGAGAACGTCGTTGCCGCGCTTGGCAAGTGTATTGTAGATGCTGCGCTCGCGGTGATCGGTCGTCCAATGCGTCGTGTCGATGCGGCGCGCCATCGGATTCTCCGCGACGATCTCGAGTCCGCGTTTGAAATACTCAGACTGCTCCTCCGTCGTCGGGAGCATGGGAAGATCACCCGACTCGATGCGGCGTGCCAGCTCACTCGACGGGAATACATTGAGCTGATAGAGATCGCCGCCCGCAATTCCGATCTCGAACTGCGTGCGCACGTCGTTCTCCCAGACCTCCATCGACTGATAGGGCAGCCCATAGATGAGGTCGGCAATGACGACAGCACCCTGCTTCTCCACCATGCGGCGCAGCGTCGCAATCACCGTCTCGCGATCATCAATGCGTCCGATTGCCTGACGGACGCGCGTGTCAAAGGACTGTACGCCGAGAGAGAAGCGGTTGATGCCCGCATTCATCGCAGCCTCGACCTTGTTCTCCGAGAGGTCATGGATGCGACCCTCGAGCGTGATCTCGCAGTCGCTCGTGAGCGGCAGCCGCTCACGTACCGTACGCACAAGCCGCACAAGATCGGCGTCACTCAGAGCTGTCGGCGTGCCGCCGCCAAAGAATACCGCCTGAAAGGGCGCACCTGTCACGTATGGCGTATCCGCAGCCGCCTCGATCTCCTGAATGAGCTCATCGACGTAGTGATGCGCCGCTTCCTCGCGCGTGAAATTCTGGAAGAAGCCGCAGTAGCTGCATTTCTTATCGCAGAATGGGATGTGAATGTAAACGGCACGCTCATCGGCGGGATCTGGCGTCTGCGCCATCAGATCCGCCCAGATGCTCGCCTGCTCTGCCTTGTCCCCGATCATGCGCTTGCCGCCCGCGCCGGGATGCACGACGCGCTTTTTCGTAAAGGCGCAGCCAAGCGGATTTGCCGACTTCGTGCCGAGCAGCCAGCCGCGCGCCTCCTCCGAGAGCGCCGCGAGTTTCGCCTCAAACGTATTCATGCCAGTGCCTCCTTTGCCGCCGTGATCACCTGCGCGAAATCATTCTCATCGGGATGACTTGCCGCTGCCGCATAGCGTGCCGCATTCTCCTCCGTGAACGCATGTACGTTGTCCTTCGGCATGCTCTTAAACATCTCGATCAGCATCGGATCGATCGCTCCCTGCACGAGAATCGCGCCCAGAATCTCGTTTGACGCATCGAAGAGTCCACGGATATTTTCGATACACTTCGCGCAGTGCTCCGAGTCCGGCTCTGCACCGAGCGTGCCATAGATGAAGACGCGTCGGCCGCGCAGGCTCTCGATGTACTTCTTTGCTCCGGCATCCGCCGTGCCGCGGTCAATCCACGTGCCGATGCAGAGCGTCGCACTCTCCGGCACCGCCGTCGTATCCTTCACACTGTGGCAAGACGCACCAAGAGCCTCCGCCAGATGCTTTGCAACCTTTTCTGTATTCCCCGTACGCGAAGAGTAGATGACAGCAACATCATTTTTCATAAGAAATTCTCCCATATATCAACGTGAATATAACATCTTCTTGATTCATGTATATAATATAACAGCTCTTCCAAAAAATCAAGTGCTTTTTTCAAAAATCATAAATAATAATTATGAATCAAATTCAAGTTTGTGCGTTAATTTGCATTTCTTATAAATATCTATATTCGTTCTCAAGTATATTCTCATTTACATCAAGCTATTTGAGAAAGCCGTCTTCATATTTTCTTCAGATTTCAAAATGGATTATTTTTATATTTCACTATTATCATATTCATATTTTGACCCTATCAATAATTTATATCTATCTTTTTGAAAACAAAAAAACACCGCCGAAGCGGTGTTCCTCAAACCTATCGTTAGTGTGCGCCGTGCCCCTCATGAGAACCATGTCCGTGGTGACCGCAATGTCCTCCATGAGCGTGGTGTTCTCCATGTCCGCCATGTCCACAGCCATGCCCATGCTCGTGGCCGTGGCCGTGTTCATGTCCATGCCCGTGCTGATGACGGTGACTGCATTTCCCCTCGCCAGGACTCGGAACGAGCGTCCCCGCGAGATGCTGCTGCACAGCTTCATCCGCATTGCCCTTTACGCCGGACACAAGTTCTATGCCTGCCTCGGCAAGTGCCGACTGTGCGCCTCCGCCGATGCCGCCGCAGATGACGAGATCGACCTTCGCTGCATGGAGGAAGTCGGCAAGCGCACCATGCCCTTCTCCGACCGTATCTGCAATCTCAGAGTTCTGCACCGCGCCGTCCGCAACATCGTAAAATTTGAACTGCTTGGCTCTGCCAAAATGCTGTTCAACCATCTCCTCTGTATAGGGTACTGCAATTCTCATAATATCTTCTCCTTTGTCCTGAATTCTGAGTTCCATCGAATGCTCAATCCGATATGCACCGCCCGCAATGCGAATGCGCTTCCCACAGACAAGCGCATCCGCAATCTTGAAGCGTGCCGCCTCATAGATACTCGTTACCGTCGCACGGGACACGCCCATCGCGGCGGCACATTCTTCCTGTGTCTGCCGTCGATGATCGATCTGACGAATCGTCTCGAACTCATCCAACAGCAGTACAACAACATCGTCCGACTCTTCCTCTGCATCTTCCGGGACAAAACTCCAATAGTCCGGATAGCCGCAGATACGCCGGCATCGTTTTGGTCGCGGCATAGAGCCCCCTTTTCTGTCATATGACAGTTACCATCTTATCAAAGTTTTCGGCATATGTCAATTATGTTTTTCTTGTGCTTGACAAG
>ERZ772827.117-NODE-117-length-42066-cov-10.588346_pt1 | contig 42066 bp, 65 predicted proteins | sample MGYA00580850_ERZ772827 | MGnify/ENA primary metagenome ERZ772827 (study PRJEB29015, sample SAMEA2737950) | human oral metagenome | biome: human oral; feature: human-associated habitat; material: dental | place: China | collected 2145 ... | reverse complement strand
ACACAAGGTGTTCTTTTTTTTATATTTATTGTCTCATATGTATTGTAACTCTATATTTTCAATGTTTTATTTAATTTTCAACTTTTCTCTTAATCCTTCCGATAAGATTTGTGAAAAATTCAGATCATTTCTTACTCCCAGAATATTGAGATATTCCGGGATCGTTAAGGTTTTTTTTATTAACTTATTTCTTCTCTTTGCAATTTCCAATTCCAAATCAACTGCAATAATGAGAATCGTCTCATTTCTTAAAGCTTTTGGAATTCTTAAGTCTGTTAGCCCTTCTGGAATTTTTTCTCCTTTTAAAATTTTATTTACAAGATATTCGCATATCTCTTTCTCAATAAAGTCTAATGTAGATTCATCTTGTTTAACTTTTATCGTTAAATTAAGTTCCTCACATCTTACAATATTGTAATTTTTTTCTCGCTTAATAATTACTAAATATTTTTTAGTCATTTCTTTTACCTCCAAAAATTTATATTTATAAATTTAATTTAATAATTCACATATTTATAATACTACTTTTTAAATTTTATGTCAACTTATTTATTTTATTGGTCAAAGCTTATCAAATATTCTATCATCTCCTTAACATCTTCTTCAGTAATATCATCATTTATAGTTGTTAAACATATTTCTCTAAAGCTTGTTATAGTTCCTTCTTCTATTTGTTTAATATATTTAATAGCCATGCACATTGCATGTGTATATGAAAGACTTGTTTCTCCATTAAAATCATAATATCCTTTAGTTATATAATTCATCTTTTTTATATTACTTTCAAGCTTAATATCATAATATTTTTCCTTTATTTCTTTAAAATCTTCTTCTATTTTCTTATTTACTTCAATATAATTATTGTCTTTTATCTCATTAAATCTTTTTACATATCTTTGTTGTAGTTCTGTTGTACTAGCATGTAATAATATACTTCTAATATGTTTCATTTTCAAAGCATTTAAAAATTCTCTATTATATAATTTCTTATTATTTTTTATTATTTTCATTAACAATAATTCAAATAATAATGACATTATTTCCTTATACTTATTTTCTTTCTTCGGCTTTAATATTCCATATCTCTCATTTAACTCTATTTCTTCTATATAATGTCCGAAGTTCATGAAAAAATCTAGATATATTAAGATATATATTATTTTCAAATGATAATAACATATATACATCTTGTCCTAAAATAGTCATATTCAAATTCGTATTCATATCATATTTACCACAATATATTTTTTTATCTTCTATCATTTTATCTACTATTTTCAAATATTTTTGTTTTTCTTTCTCTTCCATAAATCCGGAACATTTCTTCTAATATTTCAGATATGTTTATTTCTTTTTCTTCTATACTATCATTATCTTTTTCTGTATTCTTTAACTTTACATACTCCTCTTTTAATTCTTTCAAATTATTCCCTACAGCCTTTAGTATAGTATTTGTCTCCTTATTATATAATGAATCATTTTTAATTTTTTTACTTATCTTTGCCCATATTTTAAAAGTATTTAAATATATATTTTCTGTATCTTCTTTTATATCATAATCCTTATTTTCTAATTTTAATTTTTCTAAATACTTAATCAAATTATATCTATATATATTTAACTCTTCTTTTTCTTTTGCAGTTACATATGACTTATTTTTTCCAAAAGTCTTATTATAATCTATATATACCCTACTTCTTAATATTTTTTCTAAAATATCTAGTTTTTCTTTTTCTTTTAAATCATTATTATTTTTTAAATTGATAAGATTTTCTATATATTCATATGTTTTAACCATATCATAATGAATCTGATTATATATACCTAATTCTTTCCATATATCACTATATTTATTCTTAATTATATAACTTTTTAAAAATGCATAATTTGTAATCTTTTCATATATTCTAAATACTTGTGCTATATCTTCTATATTTAAATTTTCTACTAATTTAGTCTGTTTTTGTACATATTCAACAACTTTTTCTTTACTTTCATATATATTTTCTAAATCTATTCTCATTTCTAGCAATGTTTTTGTATTTAATATTTTTTCTTTATTATTTATAATATTTTCTTTCATATTATATTCCTTTTTTTCTATATTATCTCTTACTTTTAAAATAAGAGATATACTTTAATTTAAAGCATATCTCCTTATCTTTTATCTTTTTTTCTTTTTTTATTTTCTTGGTATTATTCTTCTATATTTCTCATATCTAAAGCTATCTTACCTTGGTCATCTATTTCTATTATTTTAGCTTTAACATAGTCTCCAGCTTTTAATACTTCTTCTACAGTATTAATTCTTCTATTTACTATTTTAGATATATGAACAAGTCCTTCTCTTACTCCTAGGTCTACAAATGCTCCAAACTTAGATATATTTGTAACTACTCCTTCTACTATTTCTCCTACTTTGAATTCTTTTGTTAACATTTTTATCATAGCTATAGCTTTATCCATATTTTCTTGTTCTTGACCATATACTAAAACAAGTCCTGTTTCTTGTATATCTATTTCAACACCTGTTTCTTCTATAATCTTATTAATATTTTTACCACCTGTTCCTATTAAGTCTCTTATCTTATCTACAGATATTTGTACTTTTTCTATCTTAGGTGCATATTCTGATACATGTTTTCTTGGAGTAGCTATTACCTTATTCATAATATCTTCTATAATCATTGTTCTTGCTTTTAATGTTCTTTCAAAAGCTTCTTCAATTATATCATAACTTAATCCATCATTTTTAATATCTACTTGTATTGCTGTAATTCCGGTCTTTAGTTCCTGCAACCTTAAAGTCCATTTCTCCGAAAGAAATCTTCTAATCCTTGTATATCTGTTACCATTGTACTTTTACCATCTTCATTTGTAAAAAGTCCTGTAGATATACCTGCAACTGGTTTTTTAATTGGTACACCTGCATCCATAAGTGCTAAACTACTGCCACATACACTTGCTTGTGATGTTGATCCATTTGATCCTAGTACTTCTGATACAACACGAATTGCATATGGGAAGTCTTCTTTACTTGGAAGAACTGGAATAAGTGCTTTTTCAGCTAAAGCTCCGTGCCCTATTTCTCTTCTTCCGAGCTCCTCTTGATGTTTTTGCTTCACCAACACTAAATCCTGGGAAATTATAGTGGTGCATATATCTTTTTGATTCTTCTTCATCAAGCCCATCTAATTTTTGTTCTTCACTTATTTTTCCGAAGTGTTGCAATTGAAAGTACTTGTGTTTCTCCTCTATTAAATAGTCCAGAACCATGTACTCTTTCTAAAAGTCCTACTTCTGCAGATAATTTTCTTACTTCATCTAATCCTCTTTTATCAACTCTTATACCATGATTTATGATTAGGTCTCTAACTGCTTTCTTTTCTCCTGCTGTTATAGCTTCTCCTATAATTCCTTTAAACTTATCTTTGTTTAAAACATATTCTCCTATTTCTGAAAAGCTAAACATTTTAAGTAATTCTTCATCATCCTTATTTCTTATAATATCTAGTACTTTGTCTCTTAAAATAGTTAGATTATATTGAAGTTCTTCCTTGTTTTCACCATGATTTTTTAATATTTCTATTATATCTTCATAATGATTTTTTTGTATATATTTTTCCATTTGCTTATTCTTTTCAAAAATATCCAAATTAATTACAAATTTTTCTTTACCAATCTCTTTTCTAATATTTTCTAAAAAGTCACACATAGATATAATCTCTTTGTGTCCAAACTTAATTGCATCAAGCATTTCTTTATTTGTAAGTTCAGATGCTTCTGCTTCTATCATAACTATTTTTTCTCTTGTTCCTGCTAAAGTTAAATATAGTTTTGATTCTTCTCTTTCTTTAATATTTGGATTTAATATATATTTTCCATTAATATATCCGTACATTAACACCTGCAACAGGTCCGGTTAAATGGTATATCTGATACCATACTTACTGCAATTGCAGCTATCATTCCGAACAGCATCTGGAGTATTATTAGGATTTACAGATAATACTAAAAGTGATATGACAACATCATTTCTCATTTCTTTTGGGAAAAATGGACGTATTGGTCTATCTATTGCCCTTCCTATTAATATTGATTTATCTGTTGGCTTCCCTTCTCTTTTTAGATATCCTCCTGGTATTTTACCTACAGAATATAGTCTTTCTTGATAGTCTATTGAAAGTGGAAAAAAGTCTATTCCTTCTTTAGGTTCTTTTGATGCTGTAATAGTTCCGAAGTATTGTTGTTCCATCATATCTTACCATTACAGACATATTTGCTTGGTTTGCATATTTTCCAAATTCTAATTCTAATTCTTTTCCTGCATATACAGTACTATATTTCTTATACATATTTACTCTCTTTCTTTTTTCACTCTATAGTATTATATCACAAATCTATCTTTCTTTCTAAAAGTTTATCTTCATTTCTAGAAGAATTTGTAAGAAGTATATAGTTAGATTCTGTAATACATATAGTATCTTTGATTATAAGGCCGGAAGCCCTTATCTGAATATGTTTGTGGGTGTAGTGATATAATCATATTTTCTTTAAACTTATTAAAATTACTAGGTTCTAATGTTGGAATCTCTTCTTGTTCTAATCCTATACCTGTCCCTAAATAATATGATATATTCCAATTTATATTTTTAAGTTCTTTAAATCCATATTTAGATATTTCTGATATTTCTCCTCGATTTTTAAGACCGAAGTATCATCTTATCTTCTAAATAATATAGTTTTGTATATTCTTCTAAAATTGTTGGCCATTTTTTTTCTACATCTCCAAAAAAGAAATTTCTTGCAATTGTTGCCATATATTCTTTACCATATTCTTTAGCAGTTATATCTATTATTATTACATCTATATTATCAAGTCTATTTTCTGTTGATTTTAAATATGCTTTTGATGTATTTTCTCCAAAAGAAACACGTATATCTACAATATCTAAATATTCATTTCTAAGTCTTTCTATTATCTTTTTTTCTAATGATTTTTCTTTTATTCCGAATAATAAATTCTTTTTCAATATTTTCTAGACATTTATCTAATTTTTTAGCAACATTTGATATTTCTTCTATTTCTTCTTCATCTTTAACACTTCTTAAATTTTCTATAATATCATTTGTTTTTATAAGTTTAACATCAAAAACATTTACATATTGTTCATATTCCTTTATAGTTATATTATTTTCTTCTATTCCTACTACTTTACCGATGTTTCCTTTCTTCTTCTAAAAACTCTTTAAAATCTCTACATTTTTCTATAGAAAGTACAACAACTCTTGTATCTATTGTAAGAATATTTTGAACATGTGATATATATCTTTCAAATGTTAAAAATATATTATCTCTAAGTGTTATTAAAAGTATCCCTTTAACATCTATTCCTGTAAGATAATATATATTTTTTTCATTTGTTATAATCATACTTGTTATATTACTAAGTTCTAATCTTTTCCTTAAAATATCAATCCTATTTTTCATAAGGTACTACCTTCCTAAAAGCATTAAAATATTTTGTGAGATCATATTACAAAATGCCATAAACATTTCTATAATTGTCCCAGAATTTAAAAATAACATTAATACAATACCAATAACTAAAAAAGGTCCAAATGGTATATATTCATCATCTATTTTTTTCTTTTTCCTATATATTATTATACCTATTGCTACTATAGCAGATATTAAAAATGCTAAAAGTGTTATATCTAGTATTTTCTTAAATCCAAAAAATAGTCCGAATAGGTGCCATAAATTTTATATCACCCATTCCCATTGCCTCTTTACCTGCAATTATTCCTCCGAAGTATTGCCATAAGTCCAAAAATTCCTATTGCTGTAAAAAGACCTATAATAGATTCTTTTAAATATATTAAATTTGTTATAGGGTTTGCAAGATCTATACAATGAAGCATTGTAAAAAATATTCCTGACTGAAAAAGGAGCATTGTTATTCTATTTGGTATTACCCTATCTTTTATATCTACTAAAAATGTTATTAATAATAATGGTACTAGTGTAAATTTCTGAAATATTGTAACAATTTCCTGATATGTAAGTATATATCCATCTTTTCTATCTAAAAATACAATTCCTACAAGCATTATAAGTGAGATTATAATATATATACTTGCAGAAAATATATTATCTTTTAAAATTTCTAATCCTTCTTTGCAAAATACTGGCTTTTCATCTCTATATCTTTCTTTACCTATAGTTATATATATACCACTAAATATTGCAAAAAGTACTGTTACTATATATAATACAATTTCTATAGTTTTCCCTTCCATGTTTCTCCTTTTTCCTTAATATATTCTTCATATTTTTTTAAAATCTTTTTTTCATTATTTCTAAGTATTTTTGTTACCATATAGTCTTTTTTTTCACTTAAAGGTTTTACAAGTATTGTCTTCATCCCCGCTTTATTTCCACCTCTTACATCTGTAAAAACTTGATCTCCTATAACCACAACATTTATAGGGTTATCTATCCCCATAAGCTTTTGTGCTTTTATAAGTCCTTTAGTATTAGGCTTTCTTGCAAATGACACATATTCCAAATCATACTTTTTTGTTATTTTTTCAATTCTTTTCTTTAAAAAATTGTTTGTAACTAATATTATTTTTATTCCATTTTCTATAATACTATTTTTCCATTTTTCAAAATCTGGAATCTCTTCTCCTGATTTATCTATAATAGTATTATCTAAATCTAATATTATACCTTCTATACCATTTATCTTAAGCTCTTTAGGATCTATATGTAATATACTCTCTATATATTTATTTGGAAAATATTTCATATATTTGTATAATTTTTCATCTTTGCTTATTCTTACTTCCTCCATATATCTCCCTTATTTAACCCATCTTTATAATTTTTCTATTAATTCATCATTTGTTTTTGTCTTTTTTAATAATGATATAATTGTTTTTGTTGCTTCAACATCTGTAAGCTCAGATAATTGTTTTCTTAATTTATCAACCTTTTCTTTCTCTTTCTTAGCATATAATAATTCATCTTTTCTTGTACTTGATTTTTTAACATTTATAGCAGGATATATTCTCATTTCTGCAATATTTCTATCTAAATGAAGTTCCATATTTCCTGTACCTTTAAATTCTTCATATACAACATCATCTAATCTGCTTCCTGTATCTACAAGTGCTGTTGCAATTATAGTAAGAGACCCCGACTCTTTAGTATTTCTTGCTGCTCCAAAAAACTTTTTAGGCCTATATAATGCATTAGGATCAAATCCACCTGATAATAATTTACCAGATGATGGAACTGTTAAATTATATGCTCTTGCAAGTCTTGTTATACTATCTAACAATACTACTACATCTTTTCCATTTTCTACTTTTCTTTTTGCTATTTCAAGTGCAAATTCTGCCATATGTATATGATCTTCTGGTTTTTGTTCAAATGTAGATGAAATTACATATCCACCTATTGTATCTTCAATATCTGTGACCTCTTCTGGTCTTTCATCTATTAAAAGGACCATAAGTTCTGCACTTTTACAATTTTCCTTTATACTTATAGCTATTTCTTTAAGCATTGTTGTTTTACCTGCCTTTGGTGGTGAAACAATTAATGCTCTTTGTCCTTTACCTATTGGAGAAATTAATGAAATTATCCTGCTCGATAATGTATTTGCTTTATCTATTTCTAATTTTTCTAAAGGATATATTGGTGTTAATGATTCAAATTTCTTTGATCTAAATGCTTTTGATACCGTTTTTTCATTTATATGTACAACATAGATAAGGGCTGGGTATTTTCCGTTCTTCTGCTTCTCTTGTTACACCTAAAACTGAATCTCCTATAGAAAGCCCAAACATTTTTATCATTGTTTGTGATACATATACATCATTTTTAGTATTCCTAAGTGTTTTATCTCTAAGAAATCCATAACTGTCTTGCATTATATCTAAATATCCTTTTACAAGTCCAATTCCTTGTTCTAACATTATTGGCTGAATTCCATCAATATATACTACCCTTTTTCCTGTTTTAACATTAATATATATTCTATCTCCTTCTACATAGCTTTCTTCAATTTGAATATATTCTTTTGACTTCTTTATTTTTTCTTCTGTTATATCTGTAAATAGTGTCTCTGTAGTAACCCTATTTTCCAAATTATTCGTACTGTCTTCCTTCATCTTTTCTTTTTTCCCTCTAACTTATATTACTTATTAATTATATTATAATAATATACCCTTAAGTTTTTTTCAATAATTATTACAATAGATATATATTACATTGAGAACAAGTCATTTAAGCTTTCTGACATTGTTGGATGTGTGAATATAAAGTTTTTTATAGCATCTGCTTTTATTCCATTATCTATTGCAAGTTTCATAAAGTTTATCATTTCATGTGATTCTTCACAGAAAAGTTCTGCTCCTAAAATTGTTCCATCTTCTTTAATTAATGCTTTTAATATTCCTTCTGTTTTTCTAAGAACTTTTGCTTTTGGAATTGCCATTACAGGAAGTTTTACTACACGATATTTTACATTATTCATTATAGCTTCTTTTTCATTTATTCCTACACGTGAAAATGTTGGTTGTATAAACACACTATATGAAAATGCTCCTCTATTGTTTATTGTACGAACCCTATTTCCATTCATATCATCTAATATAATTCTACTATCATCTAATGATATATATGTAAATTGTAATTTTCCACAAACATCACCTGCTGCCCATATATTTTCTGCATCTGTTCTTAAATGATCATCTGTCTTTATTCCACCTCTTTCATTTAACACAATTCCTGCATTTTTAAGCCCTAAATTATCTGTATTTGGTCTTCTTCCTGTTGCAAGAAGTATTATATCAGATTCTAATTTAAATTCTTTTTCTCCTATACTGTATATAACAGTAGAATTTTCTATTTCTGTTATTTTTGCTCCTGTTATAATCTTTATTCCTTTTTCTTCTAATGTTTTTCTAATAGCACTAGATATATCTTCATCTTCTCTTGGTAAGAATTTTTCTTCATTTTGGATAATTGTAACTTCACTTCCAAAACTAGAATATATTGTTGCAAATTCAAGTCCAATATATCCTCCACCTATTATTGTTAATGTTTTAGGTAATTTTTCTAAGTTCATTATATCTTCTGAAAGAAAAACACTATTGTTGTTTTCTATTCCTCTAATATTCGGTATAACTGGTCTTCCCCCAGTGTTTATAACAATATTTTCTCCTTCAAGAATCATTTCTTCTTTTCCTGTTACCTTAACATGATTTTTATCAACAAAAGATGCTTCTCCGAAGTATAATTTCTACTCCTGCTTCTATAAGCTTATCATAATTTGCTTTTCTAAGTGCTCCTGTAAGCTTCTTCTTTTCTTCTATAACATTATTATAATATTCTTCCTTTACATTAAAATCACCTTTTGGTGTGTTTATAGAATCTGTTACAAGTCTTTTTGATGGAATACATCCGTACATTTATACATGTACCTCCATACATATTTTCATCTTTTTCTATTAATGCTACACTTTTTCCCATCTTTGATAATTTTGCTGCAAGTGTTTTTCCTGCTTTTCCAAATCCTATTACTATTAAATCATATTTTTGTTTCATATTTATTTCCTCTTTTCTTCTTCAATTTTATATATTATATCCCTTATCTCTTTTTAATAGGGTGTCTTATAACCGTTTTTAATTTATCTTCAGATACTTTTCTAACATCACTTAAATATATTTCATGATGATATCTTGTATCTGTAATATCTAAGATATATCCTTCTTTTTCAATATATTCATGCATGCTTTCTACTGTTTTAGGTTCATCATTATATGACCCTATATGCATACACTGAACACATAATCCTTCATCATATTCTAATAATTCAACTTTTGAAAAGTCTTTCTTTTTCTTCTTTTCTGCAATTTGCTTTGCCCAATTTAAATCTTTTTCTTTAACAAAATCAGGCATTCTTATAATAGAAATCCAAGAAAACTTTTCCTTATTATTATAATCTACACCTACTCTTCCATCTTGCCACCAAAAGCCTTCGAGTGGTGGTACTACAAAATCAAAATATCCTTCAATATTATAATCAGTTTTTTTACTCATTTTTATTGTATATGCTATACCATATAACAATTCTATTGCTTTTTTGTATTCACCGTTTTTCATCATTTGGATTACCTTTTCCTCTTACTGCAATATATTTCATTTTAGGTATCTCTATTATTTCTGGCTCTTTTTTAGGCATATATATACTCTTATATTCTTTCTTAAAATAAAATGCCATTTTCACCTCCATTACACTTATGTTTGTTTTTTCATAATATAGTATATTCCTGTAATATATTCCCATATTATAAGGGAGTATACAAGTATTCTTTCATATATAGGAGTTAGTTTTAAATGTCCTAATGCTATTGATATTATAAACAGGTATGAAAATATAAAACCTATACATGAAAATAATATACTTAAAAACCTATATATTTTAATTTTACTTCCGCTCATTATTATCATCTAAAAATAATCCTGTTAAAAGTACTGTTAAACTACCGACTTAAAAATATTAATCTTGAACCTATTCCATGAAGATCCATAGCATCTGGTGTAGTTCCTTGATTTGTACCTACTAAAATACATCCTGTTCCGAAGTAATATTACAAAGAAAAACAATATATATGCTGTTTTCTTTCTTTTTCTTTTTCTTTTTATATCCTGAAATATAGTCAAATAATAATTAAGTATAAACCCGGATACCTGAAAGTATAAATGCTAGATTCATTAATATTGCAAGCCTATTTACAGGAACTTTGTAAAATCCATTATATAGTCCGAAGTGCACTTATATAATGATATGTATATATATACTTTAAATCTGCTCCGAGTTGCATATGCAGTTAAAAACTCAAACAATAGGTATATACTTGCATTTAATATATATAATATCCCACCTATCCTTATAATCTTACTATTCATTTATTAAGTTTTACTCCCTTCTAAAATTGTACCTGTGTTCCTGCTAAAATATCTCCTAAATGTCTTTTATCTTTTCTTAAAATTCCCATTAAAAACATTATCACTAATAATGTAAGTGCTAAAATTTGTAATATTATACTTATAGTATCAAATTCTGTATATATTCCATGTATTGTTGCCATATGACCTATTTGCCATGGCAGGAACTTAAGCACATTTCGTATAATACTATATTTAAACTTTCTTTCTTTAAAATATAGTTTTAAACCCACCTTTTGTTTTCCAATACTTCCTCTTTTAAAATCTAATATACTAAATATAATTATTATAGGTATTACACTTGTTATTGTAGCAATTAATTGTGACTGTATTTCTGTAACTTTGGGTATTCCTTTAAATACTATCATATAAAATGATATTGATATTATTGCTAAAATTATTAAATATATACATATAACTAACCAGTCTATAACAAGTTCTTTTATTCTATCTACTATTTTTATATCATTTTCTTCTTTTATCATTTTTTTATCTTTCTTCCATATATTTTTCTTTTTCTTTAGATATATTTCTAATTCTTCATTCTATACCTCCATTAAAAGTATAGAGTCTATAAAAATTATTACTATTAATTTCCAAAGTAATTTTGCAAAATCTTTTTTCATAATATACCTTTCTTGTAATCTAATTATATTTCTTTAAATTATTTTGAACTTAAAACTCCTTCTACTTGTCTTATAATATCAAAATCAAATTCTTCCTTTGATATATTATATCCTTTTAAAAAATTTTCATTTGATTTAAATGATTCATAAAGCAAGTTCTTTTCCTCATCATTCAAACCAATCTGATATAACATATTAGATAGATTTAAAATCATTTCTTTAAATTTCCAAAATCTTCCTGCTTCTTCTTTCCCTTCCATATATCTATCATAATCATTTTCTGTTACTTTGGGCTGTAATCCTAATATTGGGTTTACTAATAATTGTACTGATGAGTTCATCAAATTAACATATGCTCCAAGTGTATATTGTTGTTGTTCTGTCATCTTTTCATAATCATTTCCAAATGTTGATATATCATCTATTGCATTTCTTATTATACCAAATTCATTATTTAACCTATCTATTCTTTCATGTATCTCAATTATTGCTAGGTTATAACTATTTATATCTCTATTACACACATTTATATATATCTTTTCTAATGTTTCCTTATCAAACATACCTTTTATAAAAAAGAATCCCCCTCCAATAATTGCCGCTCCTGCAATAGTCCATCCAACAGGACCTGCAAGTCCTAAAAGTGCTGTCCCTGCTGTCATTCCGCCACCGTCCGTGCTGCAAGTGCTCCACCTCCGAAGCCATGCTAGTGCTGCATTTGTAGCTGCAGCTCCAGATAATGCAGATATTGCAGTTCCAGTTGATGCTACTCCAAATGTAGTTGCAACTCCCATTGCAACTGTTGGTGCAAGTGCAGCAACTGCTACTCCTGCTGCAACACCTACAGCTCCTGTTCCTGCAGCTGTCACCTGTTCCTTATTAGAGTTTTCTCTTATCTTATCTACTTGATTTTTCCAGCTAATCTGTATTTCTTTTAATTCATGCAATTTTATTGTATCTTCTTCAGGTACATTTCTTATTGCATCAAATTTTTCTTGTAAGCTTAGTATAAGTTGATGTATAGTATTTAAATTTTCTCCGAAGCCTTCCTATATGTTCATTAGCATCATTAACTAATCTTTCTAATTCATTTCTTTTCTCTTCTAACTCTTTTTCCGTATCTCTTCCATCCCACCACATATTATTCTTCTTTTTCTTCTCCTTCTACTTTTTCTTTTTCTTTTCCAAAATATATATCTATATCTTCTTTTCTTCTTATTATCTTATCTTCTGGAACTTTTCTTTTTTCTGCAAGTTTCACAGTCTTTTCAAAACCTTGAATATATTTTTTGCTTTCTTTTAAATCATCTACAAAAGTTAATAATTCCTTATCATCATAAAGTTCATATAATGTTTCCAAACCTTCAACATAACTTCTTATTATATTTTCCTCTCGTAGCATATACATAAGTTCTTTTTTCTTATTCTCATATTTTACTCTTCTTGATACTTCTCCAAATAATGATACTGAAAATCTACCAAGTCCCGGTAAATTAAGTCTTAGTGTAAATTCTACTATATTAAATGCTCCTTTTCCTGCAAGAATTGCTCTAATAGTTGCATCACAAATATCCATCATACAAAATGTACCATGTGCTACTGTAAGCATAGTCTTTACTGTTGGATTTTTAAAAGGCTCACAGTGTTCCCATAAAAGCCCAAAACTTCTATTTTCTTTTTCTGTATTTTGATAATATGAAATTAGCCTTCTTACAGAATATATAATACGTGTAATTACCTCTGTTACAAGAACTGGTATAACTTGTGCTACCTGAAATCTTATATCATAACCTTTTTTATATATCTCTAATGCAAGATTATGAAAGTCTTTATCAAACTTGCTTAATGGTATTCCATTCTTTCTTTTTATAGCTACCACATCATTTGCCCATGACCATATAGGTGATGGTATACCGTGCTCCTCTTCCTAAACTTCCGTGATGATCCTGAAATATCTGATAATATATGTCCAATCCAGTTTATAGTACCACATGAAATTTTAGACATAAAATCATTCCCTCTAAGCTCAAATCCATCATTTGTATTAACAAGTTCTACTAACTCTCCTTCTGTAACAAAATGTGATGTATTATTAAATTGGTCTAAAATAGAGAAAAACATACCCATAATTGTTGGATTATGTCCTAATGATTTAAAATGATGATTTGATGGAGTTAAGTTAAATACTGCTTTTCCTGCATCTCCTATTCCTTTTTGATCATATGGAACCTTAAATTTGTTTTCCAAAAATCTTACTGCAGATGAAATATCTCCTTTTTTACCTTTCCATCCATTTAACTTTGCAAAATCTTGAACCCTACCTTCAAACCATTTATCAGTAACCTTACCCAAAGTAGAATCTTTAGGAGCTCCAACAAGAAATATGTCTACAATTCCAGATAATATTCCTACACCTGCTGCTAAAGCATAGTCTAATTTATCACATTCAGGCTTAACCCCTTTTATACTTTCCTCTTTTTCTTTAATCTGTTCATTTTTCTCTTCCAAATTTCTTTTAGCATCTTCCAAACATGAACTCAAACTATATTTTGACGCTTCATCAACCTCTATTTCTAGAACCAATTCCTTTGTTTCCATCTATTACTCCCTAAACTCAATATTTTTTACATCATATACAACAACTTTTCTTACTCACCTTTTTCTAAAAACTCTAAAGCCATTATATATGTATCATATTTCTTACTTTTTTCTCCATTTGTTCTTCTGCTATCCATATTATGTTTTAAGTCTTCTATCTTAACTACTTTTGCAATATCATTTTTAGATATTTTAGCTATATATTCCATATATGGAATTTCTTTTTTATGTGTAAGTAATCTTAATGCCTCAATAATCTCTTTATTAAACCCTTCTTTTTCTAAATATTCAAAACTATACTTATCACCATGATCTTCTATAACATCATGAAGAAGTGCAGTACACACTTCATTTTCTCCATCTAATTTTGTTGCAAGATAAAATGGATGAAACACATATGGATACCCACCTTTATCTATGTCATCCTTATGTGCTTCAAACATTATATTTACTGCTTTTTTAACCATTTCTGAATAATACATAACTAATATATTTCTCCTCTTTTTTTTAACTTAATTATATTATATTCTAATATACATATAATATCAATTAGTCACCTTTTTCACACAAGGATTTAAAAGAAGTAACACTAACTAATAATGTTAATTCTATTCCGGAAAAACTGTCATATGACAACTTTTCCGGAATAGGATTATGTTTACTTTTTTTCTTTTTTATTTTAGTATACTATTTTAATTTTTTTGTTCTTTATTATTGTTATTTTCGTTCTATTTTTATCTTTTCACATTATATTCCATATAATATCTAGATTCTGTCTCGTCAATTATCTTAAAACCTAACCTTTTATACAATGATACTGCTTTTGTATTATCCTTATATACCCACAAATATATATTCTTATTGTTACTTTCTTTAAGTACTTTCAATATAATATCTGTACCTATACCATTATTTCTAAACTCTTTTTCTATGTATATTTCATCTATTAATTTGCCTTCTTGTATATCTTTTAACAATATACTTCCTATAATCTTATCATCAAATACAATATTATAATAATCTTTAAGTGTTTCATTTACACTAGTTATTATATATTCATTTATCTTATTTCTTTCATCTCCTAATAAACCTTTACTATACATATATATAATATCTTCCTTATATTGTATAAGTTTAGGTATATCTTTTTTAGAAGCTTTAACTAATTTATATTTAATATCCTTTTTCATTCATATAATTTCCATTCTTCTATTTTTCACCTTTTTGAAATTAATACTAATAAATCTCCCTTTCTATATAATATATATAGAGACTATTTTTCATATTAATCTTATAAAATTTCATGTAATAGTATATTACTTAAAATCATCCTCTTAAAATTCTATTAATTTCTTCACTTTCAATTCTAACTTTTAAAAAACTAATTTCTTCCTCAATATAATTTTTATGTTTTATCCATTTTAAGCCTACAAACTTTGATACCAAAGATTCTAGAAACTCAATCCAAGCAGAATAAATAGGTACTGCACTATCAGAATAACTATAAGAACTCGGTGTTAGTGGTATTTCTTGAAAATCTTCAAATGACGTATTATTTTCAAGAAACATTAATACATATTCCTCTTTTCTTTTAATCTCTAGATTTGATATAGCTGAAAATAGATATTTCATTTTTATTTTATCCTTAGAGAAAGATTTGATACATTGACTAATCCATTCATGTTGCTTCCCAACTAATTCTGGTTTATCCGGATTGTTAGATAATAAAGACTCTAAGAAATATACCACTGTAAATTCAGGAAATTTGCAATTTTTTATCATTTGTTCGAAAATTTCATTATATATTTCAATAAAATCTTTCAACTCAAAAAAAATCTGATCTCTTTTATAATTATCTTTAAAAGCTCCCTTATTTTTATTTATTAAATAATCTATATACTTATACAATACAGATGGCTTAGATAAATATATATCTTTTAAAAATTTTCCATCATGATCAATATTGTTATCATATGATAATATAGTACAGTATATTTCTTCAAGTAAGTCTAAATTATTATTAAATTTACTTATAACTTCCTTTGGTTTATTACGATAATAATTAAACAACAAATAAAAATAATTATTTACAACATGTAAAGAATATTCTCTTTTTTTCAAAATAATTTTACATCCTTCCAGAAATGCCTGTTCATTTATCACCTTATACTTCTCTAAAAAATCCACACCTCTAATTGACTGTAAAGTATCTTTTTTATCAGAAGTATCTTTCAAAAAATCATAAAGTCCTTTTAAATGCTTTTTCGTAATTAAATTTGTTGGTAATTCATGATAATATGCATATAACCAATCATTCCTCTGACTATATTCTTCATCAACAATAATTTTATATACCTCTGAATCTAATAATAACACAAATAATTTTTTTATTATATCTTCTGGATATAAATTATATGGTGTATTTTTTTTAATATAATATTTAACTGCATCGATATACCAATCTTTTTTACTAAAAACAGCGTCAAATACAATTACTAATCCTTCTTTAATATTCCATGATGAATAATTATCTTCCCCAAAAATTTCACTGCATACATCAATTAATTTCTTAAACATCTCCCAATCACAATTTGAAATATAATTATCAATTGACTGTTTCTTTTGTTTTTTATTTTCTTCATAATTATCCACTTTATAATATGATCCTTCAAGAATGCAATATATTTTAAATTTTTCTCCTTTAAAGTATTCAGAAAATGTAGAACCATCTGAAACTCCAATACTTCTAAAAACTTGCTCTATTCTTCTTACAACAAGACAATTTTTTAATTTATCTTTTGAAAAATTTAAATTTAAAATTGATTCAATATATACTAAATCAAATTTGACAACTGGAATACTTCTATCATGAATTCCATTGCCATAAGAGTAAAGAATCTTTCCAACTTCTTCCTTATACTTTTCAATTTTACTTAAAGAAATTAAAGATTCCCAAATTAATTTTCGATATTTTTCGACACCTTTAGACATCATTAATGGAATATTATACATAATAAGTTCATTATTTTTTCTTCCTTCTACTGGAGAAAAATGTACTTTTAAGAATTCCTTCACTATTTGTAAAAAAAACATTACAATTTGTTCTTGTTTCCAATCATTCGAATATTCTATTATTTTTTCAAAAAGAGTTATTTGAGTATAAAAGTCATTATATATAGAATTTTTATCAATACGAAAATACATGTTAACTGCATGATAGAATTCCATAAATAAATCTGGTCGTTTTAAATAATATTCCAAAAACAATTCACAAGCTGTTGAGAAATCATTTATATATGCAAATCTACCAAGAATTTCAATAATATAATTATTTACATAATGATTATTTTTTTCTTTTTCTACATCTATATTATTATATTCAAAAATTATGCTTTTATCACTCTCAATTTCATTTTTTAAAATTAAAAGTGTCTCAGTAGGATTAATAGGGAAAAAGGCTTTCACAAATTCATAAAATATTGTTGATTTTTCTATTGATAATTCCTTCCATATTAACTTTATTTCTTTATTAACAAAATTTAAGAGTTCTTTATTTCTAAAAATACTTATTAATGTATTAACCGAAAATATTGTTTTATCTTTATAGTCAAAAAAACAAATTTTAATCATTTTAGACAAACTAAGTAATCTTTTATCAAAAAAAACATATTTTAATAAATAATTCGATAAACATTGATCAGAAAAACGAACTACTTTATCATTGTAAATATCTACAATTTCCTGATCATGAAGCATATAAATATTCTCTATAAATTTATCTCTATTTATCCCTTTTCCCTCTAAAATCGACAAAATTATATCAATTTTTTCCAAATAAATTGTTCCTAAAAAAGCAATTATACCAACAGTTATACCTAAATTTCTATTAGAAAACAATTCATTATCTTTTACAATAGATCCATAATAATTTTCATATAACTGTGACACATCAGTAATAGACTTTAAATGATTTGAGTCACATACCAGTTTTCCTGCAAGTATAGCAATACGTGGATTTCCCTCTGAAATTTTTAAAATTCGTTCTTGATAGTTTTGATTTACGATTCCAAACGTAACTTTAAGTAATTCCCTAATCTCTTTATCTGAAAAAGCATTTACATTCACCTTCTCATAATAAGTTATTTTTTTAACAGTATTTAATACTTTTTGAGTTGCATAATCTCTAACTGTAATAAGTATTTTAACATTATACCCACTTTGTTTCATATTAACATAACGAATAATATGTTCTAACGATCCAGATAATTGATTTGCATCATCAATAAAAAGAAAATAATCTCCTGGTTTATCTAAAAAAAGTTTTAAATCTTCATATATTGGCAATGATTTGCTGTAAATACAATAAGTTTTTTTATTATTTTCTCCTATATAATTTTTTAAGTAATGTAGTGCTAAACGAGTTTTTCCATTACCGGCTGAACCACTAAGTATAACAACATCCACTTTATTATAAGCTTCTTCAATATCTTGAAGTTCTTTTTTTCTAAATAAAAATTCTGTATCAATTGGAGCAACCATTACATTTGAATTATAATCATTAATAAATTCATCATAAGATTGAATTTGACCTGTACTTATTGGTATTCCTAAAAAATCTCTTGCAATACTATGGTAAATAAGATATATATCTTCTGCAATCGCATCAATTCCAATAATTGTGAGATTAATTCCAACTTTCTCACATATTTTTTTTAATTCACTATCTTGAGATGGAGTAATATTTGATGAAGTATGGCAATAAATAATTCCTGAAATTTTATTATATGGAATACCTATCTTTTCTTTATCAAGACATTTTTTAATATCATCACTTATTTTTTCAAATGTTCCTGTCAATTGTGTTGTATATTCAACTAAAATGTATCCTTCATTTGGTGTAATAAAATAAGTATCTGGTGTACCTAAAGTAGTCTTTTGTGTTCCTGCTTTTCCACCAAGAGATACTATACTCTGATATCCAAACTTTTTACATAAATAAGAATCACAGAGATTTTGAAATGAACCTGCATCTAATTGTAATATTTTTTGTTTTATAGTTTCAATTCTCCCCACTATATACCTCCTTACTATTTTATTATTCTAAAAAGAAAAACCTCAAAAATAATTTCTTCATTTTTAGTTATATAAAGATTATATTATAATATATCTTTTTTAATTCATCTTAGAAACCAATACCACACACTCCACATGTATTGTATTTGAAAACATATCTACACATGATATTTCTTTTAATATATATCCATTTTCTTTAAATATATTATAATCCCTTGCAAGTGTATTTACATTACATGAAACATATACTATATTTTTAACATCTCTTTGTATAAGCCCTTCTACAAGCTTTCTATCAAGTCCTTTTCTTGGTGGATCTACTATTATAATATCATCTTTTCTTACTTCTTTTAATATATCTTTTGCAGTACTTGAAATATACATATAGTTTTTTATCCCATTATTTTTTGCATTTATCTTAGCAAGTTCTACTGCTTCTTCTACTATTTCAATCCCTACAATGCTAACATTATCATTATTCATCATATTTTTAATATATATCCCTATACTTCCGAACCCCTGAATATATATCTAAAATTCTAATATTACTATTATAACTATTCTTTTTATGTTTTTTTAAATTTTTTTCTTTAACTATCTTTTCTACATACTCATATATCTTGTTATATAATTTTTCTGTATTATACTTATTTATTTGAAAAAATGACTTTTCTCCAATAATATATTTAGTTTTGCCAATTTTGTTCGTATATTTTTTAAATACTATACTAATTCCAATATTTTTCAATATTTCTTCCAATGCATTAATTTTTGGATATATTACTACCCCTTCTTCTACATCTCTTATTACAATTTCTTTAATATGTTCTTTTTTTAGTTCTTCTATTAGTTTTTTATCATTATTATTCTTATTTAAAATAGCTATAATATTATTTATTTTATCACTTGCAAGAATACATTCTGGAATTTCTACTATCTCATTACTCCTCTTCTTATAATATCCGAAATATAGCTTTTTCTATATTATCTTTATTTTTTTCTACTTTTACCTTTAAACTAACCTTATTCCTGTAGTTATACCTATTCTTTTCATCTCCTAAAATTTCAAGTCCTGATATAATATGATACTCTGTATCTTCTTCTTTTAAATTACAAATCTTCTTAAAACTAGATATAATAGAATCCTTTTTTAATTTCTTTTCAATATCATATTCTAAATATGCAACACTATCTATATTTGTTTCTATATATTTAATTATCTCTTTTACTCTATCATTATCATTAATTAAATATGGGCTTTTTTTTCTTATTTTCTTGTTTTCAATATATGAAACACTCCCTACTATATTTTTCTCTGATTTTTCTAAGTCAATATCTTCTCCATATATTCCATTTTTTACAAAATATACCATTCCGATTTTCTTTCCCTACTGCATACCCATCTTCTATTATATCAATTATTTTCATTATACCTCTTTAATCACAATCTTTTATTTTTATTATTTAAATCTATATATATTATATACTATTTCATCATTCTTTTTTAGTCTATTATATAATTAGATAATAAAAAATGGTACAAATATATGTACCACTCTTCATATAATATTTAACCTTAAGTATTATAATTCAAAATCTTGTCTTGCTCTTTCTAGAGCTATCTTATTACTTTCTTCTCTTTCTGCAGATTCAACAGCTTCTCTTTCTGCACGAATCTTAGCTACTGCTTCATCTTGGATTGCTGTAGTTGTAGTAAGTTCTCTGTAATCTGTAAATCCTGTACCTGCTGGTATTAGTTTACCTATTATAACATTTTCCTTAACTCCAATTAAATCATCAACTTTACCTTTGATTGCTGCATCTGTAAGAACTTTTGTTGTTTCTTGGAATGATGCTGCAGATAAGAAACTATCTGTTGCAAGAGATGCTTTTGTTATACCTAAAAGTGTTTGTTTTGCTTCTGCTGGTTTCTTTCCTTCATCTATTAGTTGTTGATTTACTTTTTCAAATTCTACAACATTTACTAATTCTGATGTTAAATATTTACTATCTCCTGGTTCGATAACTTTAACTTTTCTAAGCATTTGTTTTATAATTATTTCAATATGCTTATCATTAATATCAACCCCTTGATTTCTATATACTTTTTGTATTTCTGTTACTATATAGTCATATACTCCTTTAATACCTACTATTGATAATATATCATTTGGATTTAATGAACCTTCTGTAAGAGCATCACCTGCTTTAACCTTAACTTTTTTAGTTTTTCCTTTTTCATCTACTTCTGGATTTGCTATATGTAGAAGTATTTTTTGATTTGCTGAATATGTTCTTGTTTCTTCTTTTCCTGTTATTGTTATTTCTGGATCTCTTAATCCTTCTTCATCATATGATATTGTAACAGTACCGTCTATTTCTGCAATTATACCAACCCCTTTTGGTTTTCTTGCTTCAAATAACTCTTCAACTCTAGGAAGACCTTGTGTAACGTCTCCACCTGCTACCCCACCACCGTGGAATGTACGCATTGTAAGCTGTGTACCTGGTTCTCCGATTGCTTGTGCTGCTACTATACCTAAAGTTTCACCTAAGTTTACCATTGTTTTTGATGTTAATGATGCACCATAACATTTTTTACATATTCCATGTAAACATTTACATCCTACTACAGATCTAACTTCAACTTCTGTTATACCTGAATCTACTATTTCTTTTGCTAATTCTTCTGTTATAAGTTCTTCCTTATTAACTATAATTTGTTTAGTTTCTGGATGTTTTATCGCTTTTAAGGTATATCTTCCTTTTATTCTATCTACTAGTTTTTCTATAACACGTCCATCATCTACAATATCTCTAACTATAACTCCTTCTGTTGTTCCACAATCTTCTTCTCTTACGATAATATCTTGTGATACATCTACAAGTCTTCTTGTTAGATATCCTGCATTTGCTGTACGAAGTGCTGTATCTGCAAGCCCTTTTCTAGCACCATGTGATGATATGAAATATTCAAGTGCATCTAGACCTTCTATGAAGGCAGATTTGATTGGAATTTCAACTGCTCTACCTGCAGTATCTGCCATAAGACCACGCATACCTGCAATTTGTCTTAAGTGTTTTATATTTCCGTCTTGCTCCAGAATGTGCCATCATTGCTATTGGATTTCTGTATAAGTCAAAACTTGCTTCCATAGCTTTTTGAACATCATCTGTTGCTTTTGCCCAAACTTTAATTGTTTCATTATATCTATCTTCTTCTGATAATAACCCTGCCTTATAGTTGTCTACTATCATATCTATTTGTTTATCAGCCCCTTTTATAATCTTAGCTTTTTCTTCAGGTACTGAAACATCTGATGCAGAAACTGTAAATCCTGCAAAAGTAGAATATTTAAATCCTAATGATTTCATAAAGTCTAACAATTCTACTGTTCTATCTATACCATGTATTCTTACACATCTATCAATTATATCTTCAATATTCTTTTTCTTTGTTACAAAAGAAATTTCTGGCTCAAACCTATTTTCTTCTATTGTTCTATCAACATATCCTAAATCTTGTGGTATACCCTCATTGAATATTAACTTACCTACTGTTGTTTTAACAATTTTTGAACCTTTTTCATCTCTAAATCTAACGTTTATAGGTGATTGTAATGTTACATCTTTTGTTTGATATGCTAAAAATGCTTCTTCTTTGTCTTTAAAATATTTTCCTGCTCCTATAGCATCTTCATATTCAAGTGTTAAGTAGAATACCCCTAAAATCATATCTTGTGATGGAACTGTTATAGGTTGTCCATCTGTAGGTTTTATAAGGTTGTTTGTTGCAAGCATTAAATATCTTGATTCTGCTTGTGCTTCTGGTGATAATGGTACGTGTACTGCCATTTGGTCCCCGTCAAAGTCTGCATTAAATGCTGCACAAGTAAGTGGGTGAAGTTTAATCGCTCTTCCTTCTACTATAACTGGTTGGAATGCTTGGATACCAAGTCTGTGTAGTGTAGGTGCACGGTTTAATAGAACTGGATGATCTTGTATAACCTTATCTAAATATTCCCATATTTCTGGTCTTTGTTGTTCTACCATTCTTTTTGCCGCTTTATCATTAAGTGCAACTCCATTTGCTATAAGTTCTCTCATTACAAATGGTTTAAAAAGCTCTACTGCCATTTCTCTTGGCAATCCACATTGATATAGTTTAAGTTCTGGTCCTACAACTATAACTGAACGTCCTGAATAGTCAACACGTTTTCCAAGTAAGTTTTGTCTAAAACGTCCTTGTTTTCCTTTAAGTATGTCTGATAATGATTTAAGTGGTCTATTACCTGCTCCTGTAATAGGTTTTCCTCTCTTAGTATTATCCATTAATGCATCAACAGATTCTTGTAACATTCTTTTTTCATTTTTTACAATTATTTCTGGTGCATTTAAGTCCATTAATCTTTTTAAACGATTATTTCTGTTTATAACCCTTCTGTATAGGTCATTTAGATCTGATGTTGCAAATCTTCCACCATCTAATTGTACCATTGGTCTTAAATCTGGTGGTATTACAGGTATTACATTTTTAATCATGCTTTCTGGTTTATTTCCAGATTTTATAAATGATTCTACTGTATCTAATTTCTTTAAAAGTTTTCCTTTTTTACCTGCACTTGCTTTTTCTAATTCTTTTTCAATTTTTTGTCTTACTTCTTCTAAGTTTATTCTCTTTAATAGTTTTTCTAAAGCTTCTGCTCCTGTTTCGGCTTTAAACTCACCATTTGGATATTTTTCTTTTGCTGCCATTAATTCAGATTCTGTTAATATATCACATACTTTGATATCACTAACACTACTTTCTGTTACTATATATGTTGCAAAATATATTACTCTTTCTAATGCTTTTGGTGATACATCAAGCATTAATGCTATTCTATTTGGTATTCCTTTGAAGAACCAGATATGGGCAATTGGTGCTGCTAGCTCCAAATGTCCCATTCTTTCTCTTCTTACTGTTTTTTTAGTGATTTCAACTCCGGCATCTATCACATATTATACCCTTATATCTTACTTTTTTGTATTTACCACAATGACATTCCCAGTCTTTTGTAGGCCCAAATATTTTTTCACAAAAAAGCCCATCTTTTTCTGGTTTTAATGTTCTATAGTTTATAGTTTCAGGTTTCTTAACTTCTCCGGTGTGACCATTCTCTTATTTGTTCATCAGATGCTAAGCTAATCCTAATTTTGTCAAACATTTCTTCCACAATAATTCTCCTTTCACTTATTTTAATTACATATCTAATTCTGATTCATCTTCAAAAACTTGCATTCCATTATCTTCAAATATTTCTTCAAATTCATGTTCATATGTTTCATCTAAATTATCATCATCAACATTATTTTCTTCTATTTCTATATCTAACTCTTCATTACCTTCTTTATGTTTATGAACTATTTCATCTCTACTTTTTATAGTATTATCCTTTTCTAAATCTTCATCTTCTCTTAATAACACTTCTTCATCATTTTCCTTATACATTTCTAAGTTTAATCCAAGTCCTTGTAATTCTTTTACTAAAACTCTAAAGCTTTCTGGTATTCCTGGTTTTGGTATATTTTGTCCTTTTACAATTGAAAGATATGTTTTTTCTCTTTGTTTAATATCATCAGATTTAACTGTTAACATTTCTTGTAATGTATGTGCTGCTCCATATCCTTCTAGTGCCCAAACTTCCATTTCCCCAAATCTTTGTCCACCAAATTGTGCTTTACCACCTAGTGGTTGTTTTGTTACTAATGAATATGATCCTGTTGATCTTGCATGTATCTTATCATCTACTAAGTGATGTAGTTTTAATACATACATGATTCCAACTGTTACAGGATTATCGAATCTTTCTCCTGTTCTTCCATCATATAGGTATGTTTTACCATCTTCTCTAATTCCTGCTATCTTGAATAATTCTTTAATATCTGTTCCTGATGCTCCATCAAATATTGGTGTTGCAAATTTTATTCCAAGTGTTCTTGCTACTTCACCTAAGTGAACTTCAAGTACTTGTCCCAAGTTCATACGTGAAGGAACCCCTTGTGGATTTAATACTATATCAATTGGTGTTCCATCTGGTAAGTATGGCATATCTTCTGCTGGTAATATTCTTGATATAACCCCTTTATTTCCGTGACGTCCTGCCATCTTATCTCCAACTGTTATCTTTCTCTTTTGTCCTATATATATTCTAATTACTTCATTTACTCCTGATTTTAATTCATCAGAATTTTGTTTTGTATATCTTTTTACATCAATTATTGTTCCTTCTTCTCCATGTGGAACTCTTAATGAAACATCTCTAACTTCTCTTGATTTTTCTCCAAAGATTGCTCTTAATAGTTTTTCTTCTGCTGTTAATTCTGTTTCACCTTTTGGTGAGATTTTACCTACTAATATATCTCCTGGTTTTACATGTGCCCCTATTCTTATAACACCTGTTTCGTCTAAGTTTTTAAGTGCATCTTCACCAACATTAGGTATTTCTCTTGTTATTTCTTCTGGTCCGAAGTTTTGTATCTCTGCTTTCAAAGTCATATTGTTCAATATGTATTGATGTATATGTATCTTCTTTAACAAGTTTATCACTTATTAAAATAGCATCTTCAAATGTATATCCTTCCCAGTTTGCAAATGCTACAACTGCATTTTTACCAAGTGCCATTTCACCCTTATCTGTTGCCATACCATCTGCTATTATTTGGTTTTTATATACTTTTTCTCCTTCTTTTACAATAGGTTTTTGGTTTATACATGTACTTGCATTTGTTCTTTTGAATTTTCTTAAAGTATGTGTATATATCTTACCATCATCACCTTTAACAATTATTTCTGTACCTGTTAATTTATGTACATGCCCATCTGCTAAACAGTTTATAACTTCACCAGAATCTTTAGCAGCTCTATATTCCATACCAGTACCAACCATTGGTGAATCTGTTCTTAAAAGTGGAACTGCTTGTCTTTGCATGTTTGCACCCATAAGTGTACGTCTTGCGTCATCTGTTTCAAAGAATGGTATCATAGCTGTTGCTATTGATGCTATTTGTTTTGGTGAAATATCCATATAGTCTATTTCATCTTTATCCATTTCTTTTATTTCATCTAGATATCTTGCTCTTACTCTATCATTTTTTAATTTGCCATCTTTTGTTACTGGTTCTGTTGCTTGACATATAACAAAATTATCTTCCATATCTGATGACATATATACAACATCATCTGTTATTTTCTTTGTTACAGGATCTATTTTTCTATATGGTGTTTCTACAAATCCATATTCATTTATTCTCGCAAATCCTGAAAGTGAAAGTATAAGTCCAACGTTTGGTCCTTCTGGTGATTCTACAGGACATAATCTTCCATAATGTGTGTAGTGAATATCACGTACTTCGAATCCTGCTCTATCTCTTGAAAGACCTCCAGGTCCTAATGATGATACTCTTCTTTTATGTGTAAGTTCTGATAATGGGTTTGTTTGTTCCATGAATTGAGATAATTGTGAACTTCCAAAGAATTCTCTTACTACTGATGTAATTGGTTTTGTGTTTATTAGTGTTTGTGGTGTTACAGTATCTAAGTCTTTGATTGTCATTCTTTCTCTTACTACTCTTTCAAGTCTTGTAAGCCCAATTCTAAATTGGTTTTGTAATAATTCTCCAACGCTTCTTATTCTTCTATTTCCTAAGTGGTCAATATTATCTATCTTATATAATCCATGATTTAAGTTTAATATATAGTTAAATGTTGATAATATATCTTCTTTTGTTACATGTTCTGAAACAAGTTTTGATCTATTTTTCTTAAGTTCTTCTTTTAAGTTTAAACTTTCATCATTCTTAACTTTTTCAAGAACTTTTAAAAGTTCAGTATAATTTACTCTTTCTTTTATTCCTACTTCTTCTTTTACATCTTCAGGAACAAATGCTTCTAGATCTACAGTATTATTACCAAGTATTACTATTTCTTTTCCTTTAAATTTAACCTTAACTCTATTTATTCCCATGTTTTGAATTTGAAGAGCTTCTGAATATTTAAGTTTTTTACCTGCTTCAAATATAAGCTCACCAGTCTCTTTATCAATTATGTTTTCTGCTAATACTTGTTTATTTATTCTACTTGCTAATGATAATTTTTGATCATATTTAAATCTACCAACTCTTGATAAATCATATCTTCTTACATTAAAGAATAATTGTTCAAATAATGTTTTTGCAGCATCTATTGTTGGAAGTTCTCCTGGTCTTAATTTCTTATATATTTCGATTAATGCTTCATTTTGTGTTTCTATTTGATCTTTTTCTACAGTTTTTAATAATGCTTCATCTTCTCCAAATAGTTCTACCATTTCATCAACAGTTTCTAATCCTAATGCTCTTAAAAGTGTTGTCGCTGGTAATTTTCTTGTTCTATCTATTCTTGTAAATACTGTCCCTGCTGTTTCTGTTTCAAATTCTATCCATGCCCCTCTTATTGGCATTATTGTTGCATTATATAATGGTGTAGTCTTATATTTACTATTTGAATCAACATTTACAAAATAACAACCTGGTGATCTTACAAGCTGACTTACTACAACTCTTTCTGCACCATTTATTAAAAATGTTCCTGATTCTGTCATTATAGGGAAATCACCTAAAAATATTTCTTGTTCTTTTATTTCCCCTGTTTCCTTGTTTATAAGTCTTACATTTACATATAATCTTTTAGAATATGTTGTATTTCTATCTCTTGATTCTTCTAAATCATATTTTGGTGTATCTTCTAATCTATGTCCGAAAAATTCAAGTATTAAATTTCCATTATAATCTTGTATTGGTGATATATCTTTTAATACTTCTGTTAAACCTTCTGTTATAAACCAATTATATGAATCTAACTGTACACTTATTAAATTAGGTAAATTTAATAAGTCACCTACTTTTGAAAATGTATATCTTTCTGCTTTTTCGTTAAATATCTTAGTAATTTTCACTTTTTTTACTGCTTCTTCTATTTGCTTTTTTCTTTCTTCTGTAATATCTAACATTTCTACTTTTTTGTCTTTTACCTTAGCCAAAATATTCCCCTTTCATCTTCTAATTTTAAAATTTAGGCAGAATCTAAAAAGTCCTTCTTATAAAATAGATATATATTTACATATTCACTGCAATTATATGTATATATTAAATATATCTTAAGAAATATACCCCTATTTTTAATTCCTCTTTTTAAACTTATATTGTATTTCTGATATCTATATAAACGCACCAAAAAGGTAGAGCATTTTTACTTGCCTACCTTTTTTCTTACTTTTATTCTTTTATTTTATTTTTTACACCTATTAAAACACTTTTCACAATCGATACCCCATACATACAATCTATACTTGTTATTATACTATTAATTTAAATTATATGCAAGCTTTTTTGTTGAGATTTCGCAACTTTTTATTCTAACTTTATTAATTATTACGGATTTATAATAGTATGTGGTCCTTCTTCATCCTCTATTTCATCAATTTCTCCTGTCACTTCAAGATGTCCTTTAATTACAGTTGTTGATGTACTTTTTATTGATTGCCCATCATTTTGATGTACAAGAATTATTATTCCTAAATATTGATAAGGTATTTCTTTCTGCCATTTTCCTTCATCATCTACAGTTGTAATATATTTAATTCCTCCAACCTCTATAGTAATCTGTGCTTTCGGTTCACCAGTACCTTTAACTATATTATCATAAGTTGTAAAACTTTCTACAGTAACCTCTCGTGTTTGAATTAGGGTAGAATCTGGTACATACGAGCTACTCTCATCTGGTGTTGTTATTGGTGGTGGTGTTAATGATTGTATATTTTCATTTTTCAATATTTTTTCAAAATCTTCTTTCATTATGATATCTTCTTTTATTGTTTTATCATAAATATTTCCATCACGAATTTCATATCTATCTAAAAACCATTTGGAATTATACAATTTTTCTATAGTATTACTATTTTCATCTTTTAATTTCTTATCTATATAATAAGTTGCAATCTGAATTTTGCTTCCATCCATTAATTCTGATTTTGCCTGTTCTAATCTTGCTTTATTTGATTTTGATATAAGTCCATTATCTCCTATAGCAAGCTGTATTGCAACACCTGCTAAAAATATCATTATGATTATAGTTATAACAAGTGCTATTAATGTTATCCCTTTATTTTTTATAATACTCAATTCTATTTTTATCTCTCCTTTTATATTATTTTTTTAATATTTAAAACCTCTCAACCCATTTTTTTATTTTCTCTACTATCTTACTAAAAAACGACTGCTTATATTCTACAATATTGGAATCTAAAAGAACTTCATTTTTAACTTCTATTTGATCTATATTTTCTTCTTCTTTTTCTTCTTTTTTTATATTTCTATTGTTAAAAATTTTATCATTACTATATTTTTCCCTCATTTCTTTTTGACGTTTTTCTTCATTATTTTCTAATATAGTTTTCAGCTTTTGTCTATCTTCTTCTGTATCACACCAATAATTATAATGTAATAATGCTATCATAGCTAATGTTTTCCTATTAACATCTTGTTTTTTTAATGATATGGACATATTATATTTAGGATTATAATTTTCTTCTCTATTTTCAATAATAACTTTTAATACAGTCTTTGGTAATTTTTTTATATATTCTTTTCCAAGTGCTTTTATCACACCATAAACTTCTGAATACATTTCTTTTGTTGTTATAACCATTATAACTCCCTTCCCTTATCTTCTTTCGTACTTTCTTTTGTTTTATTCATCTCTTCTTTACTTCTATTAAATATTTCTTTTGCCTTTTCTACATCTGATTTGTCTATATCAAATTCTTCATAATTATTAATTAAATCTTCCTTGTAATCATATGAATATGTATCTATATGTTGGGCACTTGTTATTTTTTCATTTTCTCTAAATATCTCATTAAAGCCTAGATTTCCTTCTTCATCTCTTGTTATTGTATACCTATTACCACTATTGGTTTCAAATTCTTTTAAACTTTTAGTCTTCCTAACCTCTTCTAACTCATCTTTAAAAAGTTTTCTTCCTGTTGTTGTATATATTTCCTTGTTTTCTTCTTTTTCTTTTCCTGTAATTCCTCTTAATTCTTCAAATTTAATACGTCCTTTATCATCAGATACACTAACCATAATATTAAAATCTTCTTCACCTTTTTCATTTTTAGTTGATACAATAACTGTTCTTCCAAATAAGCTTCCATAATCTTCTTCTTCAGGTAATCCGAAGTTGTCCTATAAAATCATGCAAAAATTCATGATCTGTTATTTCTGATATACCGTGTAACTTCTCTTCCATCCCCAAATGAATCTTCTATTTCATTTCTCATAAGATTTCTTGCAGTCTCTTTTTGTGTTACTTTTTCTATTTTATCACCTTTTATTATATTTTCATTTTTAACATTAAAATTAATACCATCAACAGTTATATTAGTATTTTCTTTATCCCCATTTCCTATAATACTATATTCACCTTTTTCATCTTTTACATAATATTCTTTTACAGGTTCCATTATTTCTTTTCCTGTCTTTTCATCTATACTAGGCTTTTCATATGTTGCAATATATATATCTTTTTTTATATCTGATAAATCTAATCCTATTACATCTTCAATTTCTTCAATATTAAGACCTTTCACCTTTTCAAATTGTAATAATAACTTAGGGTCATCTGTATATCTTCCATCTACTTCAAGTTTAGCAAATTCTTCAAAAAGTTCCTTTTTATCACCTTCTACTCCTCTTGAATATTCTTCTCCAAGTGCTTTTTTAAAATTTTCCAAATTATCTTTTTCATCCAATCTATTATCATCAACTGTTGCACGAATTTTATAATGTTTCTCATTTACATACCCCGGATCCATATATGCACTTATTTCATGTACTTTATCAATATCCTGTTCTACATTTTCTTTCCACATATCTGCTACTGAAAAATTAGTTCTAGCACTTATTTCTTTTTCATATTCATTTTTATTATCTTTTTCATTTACTATTTCTTCTTTTTCTAAATATTTTCCTGAAAAATCATCAACCATTTTTTCAATTTCTTCATCTGTAGGCTCTACTTTCTCTTTATTTTCAAGATTTTTTATTTTTTCTTGTTGTTCTTCTCTATCTATTTTCCCTACTTTTCTGTCATAATATATATTCTTATAGTCATAATCATACTTTTCATTTATTAATTCTTCTTGTGAAGATTCATAACATTGTTTAGTTATTTCTTTTTCTCTTTCAAGTTCTTTAATATTGATATTTTTTTGTTCTACTGTTGTAATTTTTAATGAATTCTTTAATTCTTCTAACCTTAATTTAAAATCAATAATAATATCTTCTAGATTTAATGTTTTCATATCATTTTTGCATCCATTAAATATTTTCATTGAATTTAATCTTCTCTTTTGATCTGCAAATTCTGTTGCATCAATCTCTTTATTCAGTCTCGATTTATTTAAATTTGAATCCATTTCTCTTATATATAATTCTTCAATTGCTCTTTTATTACTATTTATTTCTACTTCTAATGTTAATAATTTTGTTTTTAAATTCAATATATCATATTCTTTATTAGTATCTAGAATTTCTTTCCCACTTATTAAATCATTTAATTTTTTATTAAGAGCAAAACACTCTTTAGTATTTTGCTCTATAATTTTTTCATATTCATTTTTCTTTTCATTAAATTTTTCTGATAACTTATATTTATTAAAGTTCATAATAACTCTCTCTTTTTACAATTTTATTTTAATCTTTAATTTCTAATTTTTATTTTTTATTTTTTGAAATTTATTAATATTTCCTATAACTTTCTGTTATATATCCTCTATTTCCCTTAACATTTGTATTTTGAGATATTTTATCACTTATTTTAAATGTGAATGATACTATTGCAGTTAATATTATTAAACCTAATAATGCTATTATTAAATCAATTCCTACAGAATATTTTTTATCTATTTCTGATTGTTTTTTTATTTTTTCTTCTCTTAAATCTTCTTCTTTTTTAGTTATTTTTTTAGATGTATTTTTAGTGTTTGTAGTATTAGTTTTTGTTGTTTTTCTTGTCTTTTTTTCTTTTTCTTCTGTCATTTATATTTTTCCCCTTTTCTTTAGTAATTATATATATTAAACTATATATTCTACACTTTTATTATATAATTAAAATTTATGCTTTATCTATATTTTTAGCTTTTTTTAATACTTTTTTTACATTTTTGTTAATTTTTGTTTTATTATATGTTCTAAGTTTTTCTTGTTTCTCGTTTTCTTCAACAAATATCTCTTCTTTTATATCTAATAAATCTGGATTTTTAAGATATTTCATAAGCTTTTTTAAACAATTTGAAAAATAATGTCCGATCACATATTCTCTCATCTGATACAATACCAAATTCTAAATATTTTTCTTTTACAATTTTTTGGACTTTTTCACCATTCTCTAATTCTTCTATAATAAGTTTCATTCTTTCTTTTTTCTTACCAATAGATACAAATATTCCGAACAGTACCAAAATTATATATATGATGATATATTGTATCAAGACCAATAGATCCTACATTTGTAACAAATATGCTTGAATGAAATGGGCTATTATCAATAATACTTTTAGGTAATAAGTTTATTTTATCTAAAAAAATTAAACTGTTTACTGCAAGTTTAAGAATAAAAGTTGGTATATTTTTAAACTTATTTGCCAAATCATCTACACCACTTTCCTTATTATTCTTAATATTAGAAATCTCTTTTTTCATCATATTACTTACATCTAAAATTTTTTCATTTCCATTAAATGTAAATTTTGCAACTGATTCTTTAACATCTTCTTCTAATCTTGGTTTTACTACTACAGATATATCTATTGTATTTCTATTGTATATTTCACCACTCATTACAAATCTGTTAAGTTTAGTCTTTTCTTTTAAAAGATGTGCAAAAGCAGTGAATATAATTTCCATATGTGTATATTCTATTCCTTCTTCTTTCTTCCTTCTTATATATTCATTCATGCCATCTAAAGGAATATCTTTTTTTATATATACAAGTGCATCATTTCTTTCTTTCATTATTATAGGCATTATTCTTTCAAATATATCTACATTTTTATCAAGTGTGCCATCTTTTCTTTTAAATATCATAATCTTTCCTATTTTTTTCTTTATCTTTAGTTATTTTTTTAATTTAAATCTATATCAAAATATATTTCAAACTATATTTTTTCATTATATTCTTCTTCTTTAAATCCAAGTAATATATTTGTAATATTACCAAATTCCATTTTATTATTAGAATTTGTATTTCCTTCATTTCTACGATCTTTTTCTACTTCCCTTATAATTACTAATGGTCTTTTTATCATTTTACCATCTGATACAAGTATCTCTAATAATTCATTAAATCCAACATTACTATCATTTATTTTCTCTTTTATATTATTTTCCTTATATAATATTCCGTGAAGTATTAAAAAATTTTCTCATATCATCTGTTGTAATATCAAATACACTTCCTGCCTTTATTTTTATAAGTTTTTCCATTTCTTCTTTTTTTGGATGTTCTGTTATTATGTCTTTTTTAATAATAACTATATTTTTATCTTTCATTGCCTTTTCTTCTAAATATTTTTCTGCTTTTTTACATGTTGTACATCTATTATAGCAATATATTGTTATTTCTTTCATTTAAATCTTTCTCCATACTTAAATTCTACTTTTAATTTTTATATTTTAAGTTTATTAAATTCTTTCTTATTGATATACAAACCATAATCCTTGTTCTTTTAATTTTTTTATTATTGCTAAATGTTCTGCATTTGTTTTTGTTGTGTATAATTTTCCATTTTTATCTGAAACAAAGAATAATTCATCAGATGGTGTATAATTTTTAACTAAATCTATAATTGCCGCTATACTTGTCTTACTTGGCATACATATAGGCCCTATTGGAAGTTTTCCATTCATTTTTGGTCCTCTTGTATTATATGGATTATATGTTTGTAATTCTTTTTGCTTTAAATCTCTTTCAGACATTTTTACTCCAAATGCATAATATGTAGTTACATCACTTCCGTAAACTCATTTTCTTATTTAATCTATTCATAAATATTTTTGCTACTATTTCTCTGTCTGTAAGAGTTTTTTCTTCTGATTTAGTACTAGATGTTCCTGCTTCTAATTCTACAACAGATGCAAGTGTTAATACTCCGATGTACTGTAAGTATCTTGTCTCCCGATATCTTCTTATATTCTTCCAATCTTTTTTCTGTTTGTTTAAGCATTGCATCTACAATTGTTTCAATTCCCACTTCTTTATTATCAAATATATATGTATCTGGGAAAAGATAACCTTCAAGAGGATAATATATATCTTCGTTTGTTACTGTATTATAGTCTATAAACCAGTATTTTTCTGAAAGTTTTCTAATATATTCTTTATCTTTCATTTTATTTAAAAACTGTTCTTTTGTGTTTACTGTATTTTTTTCTACAACTTCTGCTAAGTCTTTAATTGTCTTTCCTTCAAGCAGTTGTAATTTTATTTCTTCTTTATTTATATCACCATTTACAAGTTTATCTACAATTGTTTTTACATCATCTTCTGTACTAAACTTATATCTTCCTTGTTTAAATGATGTTTTTCTATTTATTCTTGTATATAGATTAAAAGTATTTTCATCTTTTATAGCTCCTTTTTCTTTTAAAAGCTTAGCTATTTCTTTTACAGTATCACCTTTCTCTACTAATAATTTTATATCTTTTCCTTCACCTTTTTTACTTATTGGTGATAAATTGTTATTATATATACTAAATGCTATTATTCCACCTAAAAATAATATTACAATAGTTACAATTATTCCTATCTTCCAAACATTATTTAAATTATTCCTATTTCTTCCTCTTCTTCTACCGTTTGGCTCTTCACTATAGTCTACAACAAAACTATTATCTATTTCATTTTCCATATTGTTTTCAAACATATTCTCATCCATATACTTTTCTCCTTTAATATGTATAGTCAGCCATTTTTCTTATTGTATCTGACATTCCTTCATAATTTTTAATTACAAGTTTTCTTCCTGTTTCTTTAAGTCTTGGTTTTAATTCTGTTATAAACCTGATAAATGCTCTAGTATCTTGTATATCTTTTACTTCTATTTCTAGACCCTTCATATCATATTCTGATAATTTTTTTAATATATTTGTTATCAAGATATTTCTTTTTTCAAATGTTACTAAATCATTCATTATTTCTGTTCCTTTATTTTCTTCTAAACTAAACTGTCCATAACTTTCTATATTTTCTTCTCCAAGTTTTGCTATATATGCCATATATGATTTATTATCTTTTGCATATTTTGTTTGTATCTCTCCATTTTGTTTTATAATAAAATTTGATACAAGTGCAATATTTTTTTTATTATTATCTTTTTTTACATTTTCAAAATTCATCTTATAATCATTATAATTTGTTATTATATTTACATCTTTTTTTGGTTCTTCTATATAATTTTCTCTAACAAGAGTAATTGTTTCTATCTTATTTTCCTCTATATATCCGAACATCTATCTTTTCTGTCATTCCTTTAACAAAACCAGATTCTCTTTTTAATAATATAAGATTTTCTTTATTTGTAACTGTTACTATATCACCACCTATTAAACTTGGTATTGATTTTAATTTTTCATCTGATTTTAGTTTAAATATTTCTTGTTTTTTTGATCTTGAAAATATTGCAACCTTATTCTCATATGTTTTTATATCAAGTTCATATATTCCTTTTAATGCATCTAATGGTATAAATACTTGTCCATCTTTCTTATATGGAGCTTTTCCTATATTTATCTCACTTCCATTTAAATTCATAATATTACTATCTATTGTTATCATTGCAACATGTGTATCACTTGTAGTTATTATTTGTCCTTTTGTTTCTTCATATATAAGATTATTATCAAATATTTTCTTTATATCTGACATTGTCATAAAATATATATATTCACTGTTTGGACTATCATCTTTCTTTTCTTTTTCTATTATATTATCTAGTTTTACCTTTTCACCATCATAATAAAATATATTTTTGTTTTTTTCACTTACTACATTATTTGATACTGTTATTACAAAAAGTACCATACATACGAAAAATAACATTACATATATTCTTTCCATTGGCTTTTTAGGTATTTTCTTTCTTTCTGAATATACTCTTCCGTATTCCATTTTCACCTCAATATCTATCTTTTTAACAACCTAGTTATTTTTTCAATTATATTTTCTTCTGAAAGTCCAAATTTTCTTAAAACTTCTAGTGGTTTACCGTGACTTTCCAAATTCTGTTGTGCCAATTTTTGTCACTTTTCTTAAATTTAATACATTATTTTCTTCTTTTGTAATAGTATCAGATATTATACTTCCGAAGTCCTCCATATATACTATGATCTTCTACAGTAATTATCTTAGCATTTTCTACATTGTTTAATATTTGAACAAACATTTTTTCATTAAATGGTTTTAATCTTATAACATCTATAACTAAACAATTTATCTCATATTCTTCTTTAAGCCTTTTCTGAACATTATATACTATATCTATCATATCCCCCATTGTTACAATTATAATATCATGATTTTCAAGTTCTATACCTGGTATTCCTTTTACTATCATTCCATTTTTTAAACAAGTTTCTATTTCTTCTTTTGTAAGTTTCTCATAATGTTCTTCTGTTTCCATTCTATATAATCTAACATAACTTGGATTTTGATCTTTTGCTATATTTTCAATAACATTTTTAGTTATAATATCTGTTGATGCTGTATATACATACATATTAGGAAGTGCCCTCATAAGAGCAATATCTTCAAGCATTTGGTGTGTTGCCCCATCTTCTCCGAAGTGTTAATCCTGCATGTGTTGAAATAAGTTTTACATTACTTTCAGAATATGCAATACTACATCTTATTTGATCATATACTCTTCCTGTTAGAAATGCTGCAAAACTTGATGCAAATACAATTTTCCCTGTTTTAGACATTCCGACTTGCCATTCCTATCATATTTTGTTCTGCAATTCCTACATTAAAAAATCTATCTTTAAATTTTTCTCCAAAAATATTTGTTTTAGTAGAACTTGAAAGATCTGCATCAAATACAACAATATCCTTATTCTCTTCTCCGAAGTTTTTTTAATATTTCTCCGATAACTTTGTCTTGTAGCTTTCTTCATTATTTAGCACCTCCTTTTAATTCTTCTAATCCTTTTAAATATTCTTCTTTATTTGGTGCTTTTCCGATGCCATGTATTCTTATTCTCCATAAAAGATATACCTTTACCCTTTATAGTTTTTGCTATTATTATATTTGTCTTTTCTTTATCAAGCTTTTTTTCAAAAACATCTAATATTTCTTCAACATCATGTCCTGCTACTTCTATAGTATTAAAATTAAAGCTCTTAAATTTTGCCTTTAATGGATAAATATTCATAATATCTGTTACATAACCGATCTAATTGTATATTATTTGCATCTATTATAACAATTAAGTTTTCTGGATTATATTTAGAAATAGCATTTAATGCTTCCCAAATATTTCCTTCTTGCATTTCTCCGATCACCTACTATAACATATACTCTTCCTTTATCTTTAGACATTTTTTTACCGAAGTGCCATTCCGAAGCCCAACTGATAATCCCTGTCCTAAAGATCCGTGTTGCAACTTTTACTCCTTTTGTATGTATTGATGGATGTCCTTCTAATGTTCCATCTATTTTTCTAAATCCGTCTATCTCTTTTTTTGTTATAATATTATTTAAATAAAATGCTGAATATAGTGCAGGACTTGCATGTCCTTTAGAAAATATTATCTCATCTTCTTTAATGTTAAAATCATTCATAATCACTGATAATACATCAGCTATTGACATACTTCCACCAATATGTCCGTGATCCTGCATTATATACCATTTCTAATATATTTATTCTTAAATTATTAGCATATTCTTTTATTTTTTTCACTCTATCTTTATCCATAATACCTTCCTTCTATCTTTTGTACAATTATAATGATTATAATACTATATATCCTGCAAGTATTCTTAGTATAAACAATGGTGATATATATACTCCTGTATAATCTTCTATTTTACGTTTTATATTATTATATTCATCTATTCCCCATAAGATTCCTTCTATTATTACATCCTTTGGCAATCTATCTATTTTATTTACATATGCATAATTTACTTCTGGTGCATTAAATATTTTTTCTAATACCATCTTATTATATGGCTTATCCATTGGAAGTTCTTTGTCTATATCAACATATAACTTAGATATTACCTCTTTTTCATCATCTAATAATGTTATTGCTAAATATTTAATATCACCTACATCTTGTTTTCTTTTTTTTATATACATATATCCTTCACTTTTTGATACTTTTGCCTCTGCTACCTCTATATCTTCTGATATTGATTCTTCTATTCCTACATATAGGTCTTTAAAAGTACTTTTAAACATTATACTTGCAATTATTGGAACTACATATATACAAAGTCCTAAAATTATAGCTGTAGTTATAATTCTTCTTAATTTTATCCCTTTCATTTTTTCTCCTATAACAATTATTGCCTACATTATAACACAAATATATGTATATTTAAAATTTAAATATCTGCTAATACTCTTATCTCTTTTCCCATATATGGTATTTGCTTATTAGGAATAAGTATTACTTCTCCACTATAATATTCTACACATATATTTTGCATATTATCCTTATCTCCTAATTTAAATTCTAATTTCATTATTTCTTCATAAATATTTTTAAGTGAATTCATTGATATATATTTAGGATTTATTCCTTTTGCTCTAAGATCTTGATGTAAATTAGTATAGCTTTGTGATTTTGACTTTAAATAATTATTAAGTTCATTTGCATTTATTCCTGAATTTAATGTTAACCTATTTAAATAACTATTTTTTTGTATTTCTGGAAATGATTCTATTTTAAGTCTTAAAACCTCTATAACTTCTGCTATAATTTTTGCATCATTTTTAAAACTTTCTACTTTTGCTTTTTGTATATTCTCAAATCCTACATTTACTGCAAATGTTACTATTATAAGAAGGATAGCTATTGATATTACAAGTGATGTAAGTGTTACTCCTTTTGTCTTTTTCATAAATATTCTCCTATTTTTCAACCTGAATATTTTTCTTATTCCCTTTATCTATTTGTTTTTTTACTGAATCAAATATATATTTATCAAAATCAAAATATTTTTCTGTTTTTACTTCTGGAAGTTCATTTGTATCAATTGTCGCCTCTTCTATAACAACCTTATTCTTATATGGTCTTAAAAGAACTTTTATCCCTTCTTCTTCTTTTTCATTTCCGAAGAATTTCTTCTTTTTCATATAATTCATCAGCTATTTTTTGTCCTTCTATAATCTTACCAAAAACCGCATATTTTCCGGTCTAAGGCGCTATCTTCTTTCATTACAATATTAAATAATCCACCTCCTGAATTATAACTTTCTTCTACTAATCCTGGTACTATTTGAGTATAATTTGCTCTTCCCATTGATATCATGTATTTTTCGTGTTTTAAATCATTATTAAATCCATTATTAGAAAATTCACCTTTTATCATATATTTTTCATCAGAATCTTTTCCTAAGTTTTTAAGTGTTACAGGTTGTTCTGATTTATCTTGCATTCTACCTACATGTATAGTATTAATATCTCTTCCATATACTGTTTTTCCATTATAATATCCGACTACTTACTAAATTCATAAAATTTGCTACTGTATTTGGTGCTTTTTCTGGATATAATTCTATAACTATATTTCCTTTATCTTTTATCTTAAATGTTACTTTTGGATGTACTGTTTCTTTTCTTTTATTAAATACCATATATCCTATTACTCCTAGTAATATTACTAAAAATAATATCATTAATATTAGTTGTAATTTTTCTTTTCTATTCATTTTTACCTCTCATAAATCCTATACAACTACTATATTACAAGTATTATCATATTTTCAATATATTTATCAAAAGTGTAACTTAAATATATGTAAGCAAAGAAAAAAGACTATTAACATTTTATATTTGTTAATAGTCTAAAATATTAAGCTCCTACATCTTGCATTGTTATTTTTCCTTCTGTATCCATGCTTATTGTAATCTTATGTTCATTATTAAAATATACATATACATTTGAACTACTTAATGTATAAGAACCTGATGACCCACCTAATGAAAATGTACCAGATACAGTAATATTTTTAATAACTGGTGTCTTTATTTGATTTAAAGCATTATTTAGAGCTGCAACATAATCTTCATTAGCTTTGCTTTTCTTATCTGACACAGTATAATCTGACCATGCTGCTAATTCTAGAGTCCTAAACTTTTCTTTTACTTCCGCAATTGTTTGTTTTTCTTGTCCTGATTGTGCTTTCTTTATCAATCCATTGTCTCCTAAAGCAAGTTGTATTGCAACTGCTGCTAATATTAATAGTATTATTATTGTTATAACAAGTGCTATTAATGTTATACCTTTATTATTTGTTTTCATTTGTATTTTCTCCTTTTTCTTTTTTATTTTTTCAAATTACTATACATATAATATATCTTATTTTTTTATATTATTCATCCTTTTTTTCTTTTTGAAACAAAACCGATATAATTTTGTAAAACTTTTGAAATGTTATTTTATCAACTATTCAAAATCCTTACTATCAATAGACTTAATATATTTTCTTTAAAGTTTAAAATGGGAATATATACACATCCTGACTTCTAGGTCTTCCTTTTATTCCATCTTGATATACCTTTATCCTTCTTCCTTCTTGTTGTGTTCCAATATTTACTGTCCAATTTCCGGCTACTATCTACTTGTGTCTGCCCTGACCTATATGTTCCTTCAGAATATACATATATTGTTGCTCCTGGTTCCCCTTTTCCGAGATAGCCACTGACTTGTTAAACTAATTGGATTAATACTAGGATTAGATAATATAGGTAATCCTTTAACTCTAGTATATATATAATAATTATAGTCTGGTCTTCCTTTTATATTATATTGTTTTACTCTTATCTCTTGATTTGCTCCTAAATCCCTATTAAATTCATAACTCCAATTTCCGTGCTCCATCTGCATTTACATTATATGTACCATAACTATTATGATATATCTGAATTTTTGCACCTGGTTCTCCTCTTCCTCTTATTATTCTTTGTGATGTATCTATCGGATCTATTGTTATATTATTTTTTGCCGGTAATTGTACTACCCTTTTATATAGATAATAATTATAGTCTGGTCTTCCTTTTATATTGTATTGTTTTACTCTTATCTCTTGATTTGCTCCTAAATCCCTATTAAATTCATAACTCCAATTTCCGTGCTCCATCTGCATTTACATTATATGTACCATAACTATTATGATATATCTGAATTTTTGCACCTGGTTCTCCTCTTCCTCTTATTATTCTTTGTGATGTATCTATCGGATCTATCGTTATATTATTTTTTGCTGGTAATTGTACTACCCTTTTATATACATAGTCACTCCATGCATTATTTACATATTGTCTTACTCTTATTTCCTGATTTGCCCCTAAATCTCTATTATAGTCATAATTCCAATTTCCGTGCTCCATCTGCATTTACATTATATGTACCATAACTATTATGATATAT
>ERZ772827.115-NODE-115-length-42749-cov-6.776713_pt1 | contig 42749 bp, 33 predicted proteins | sample MGYA00580850_ERZ772827 | MGnify/ENA primary metagenome ERZ772827 (study PRJEB29015, sample SAMEA2737950) | human oral metagenome | biome: human oral; feature: human-associated habitat; material: dental | place: China | collected 2145 ... | reverse complement strand
TGACCCAGGGTTCCGTCACACGTACAGCGTTCCCTCACCCTGGGCTTTGAAGGGGTCACCCCGCTGGGGCTTAAGCAGTCGCGAGTATGCCCCCTCTGTCGGAGGCTGGTGCTACGGGTATTTTGTACGTCAAGCACCCCAATAAGCGCGGCGCTGACGGATATCCATCAAGGCGCTGACGGACGGCTGTGAGCCAGCTGACGGACGTCCCTCAGACGGCTGAGGGATATCCCTCGCCCTGCCCTCCCCTAGCGCGTAGCCTAGCTTAGCCCACGTCCGAGGAGCTTGCCCCACGGACGAAGGAGCACAAAAGAAGAGCCCCGAGCGCTATCCAGTGGATAGCGCTCGGGGCGCTGTGCTTAGTGGGGGAGGCTCCTCGGATCGGGCGGCTAGCTAAGGAGACGGACACGCTCCTCGAGCAGCTGGAGCTCGTTGCGCAGGCGCGCGGCCTCGATGAAGTCCAGCTCGGCAGCGGCAGCCATCATCTCAGTGCGCTTGAGCTCGACGAGCTTCTTGAGCTTGTCCACGCTCAGCACTTCCTCCAGCGGGTCGGGCACGGCAGCCGTAGGATCGGCCTCCATGTAGGCCACGGGCTGCCCTTCGTCCCCCTTGCGATCGGGGAAGATGGAGCTGCTGTTCTTGACGATCTGCTGCGGCGTGATGCCGTGTGCCTCGTTGTAGGCGATCTGCTTGCGACGGCGGCGCTCGGTCTCCTCTATGGTGCGGCGCATGCTGTCGGTGATCTTGTCCCCGTAGAAGATGACACGTCCACGGACGTTACGCGCTGCGCGGCCTGCCGTCTGCGTCAGCGATCGGTGCGAGCGCAGGAAGCCTTCCTTGTCCGCATCCAGCACCGCCACCAGCGCGACCTCGGGCAGGTCAAGCCCCTCACGCAGGAGGTTAACGCCGATGAGGACGTCATACTTACCCGCACGCAGGTCCTCCATGATCTGTATGCGGTCCAGGGTGCTGACGTCGCTATGGATGTAGCTGCAGGCGACGCCGTGGCGCAGCAGGTACTCGGAGAGCTCCTCGGCCATACGCTTGGTGAGCGTCGTCACCAGCACACGCTCCCCAGCCTCGACGGCCAGCTGGATCTCATGCTCGAGGTCGTCCACCTGATGCGCCGTCGGGCGCACCTCGATGATGGGGTCCAGCAGGCCCGTCGGGCGGATGAGCTGCTCGACCACCACGCCCTCGCTCTTGGCCAGCTCATATTCGGCTGGCGTAGCACTGATGTAGAGGATACGCGGGGTGAGGCTGTCGAACTCCTCAAAGGTCAGCGGCCTATTATCCAGCGCGGCAGGCAGGCGGAAGCCGTGCTCCACGAGGCTGATCTTGCGGCTGCGGTCGCCGCCATACATCGCGTGGATCTGCGGGACGGTGACGTGGCTCTCGTCAATAATAAGGAGGAAGTCCTTGGGGAAGTAGTCCAGCAGGCAGAAGGGGCGCTCGCCAGGCTTGCGCCCATCGAAGTAACGGGAATAGTTCTCAATGCCCGAGCAGTAGCCCAGTTCGCGTATCATCTCTAGGTCATAGGTGGTGCGCTCGTAGAGGCGCTTGGCCTCATAGGGCTTATCCTCGGCCTCCAGCTCCGCCACACGTGCACCGAGGTCGACGTCGATCTGCCCCACAGCGGTATTGACCTGCTCCTGGGTCGTGACGAAGAGATTGGCGGGATGGATCACCAGACGCGACAGAGGGCCGTACTCACGCCCACCGATGGGGTCGAAGGAAGCGATGCGCTCGATCTCTCCGTCCCAGAAGGTCACGCGGTAGGCCACGCCGTCGAAGCCTTCGATCGCGGGGAAGACGTCCACCGTATCCCCCTTGACGCGGAAGTAGCCCGACTCGAAGGTGATGCGGTCATTGACATAGTGGTTGAGTACGAGGTCACGCTTGAACTGCTCTAGGCTGTAGTGGTCGCCCTCGCTCAGGCGGATGATCTTCTCCTCGAAGGCCTTCGGGTCGGCCATACCATAGAGGCAGGAGACGGAGGAGATGACGATGACGTCCTGACGCCCCGAGAGCAGTGAGGCCGTCGCCCTGAGGCGCAGCTTCTCGATCTCGGCGTTGATGGCCATATCCTTCTCGATGTAGGTATCGGAGGCAGCGATGTAGGCCTCGGGCTGGTAGTAGTCGTAGTAGGAGACGAAGTACTCGACGGCGTTGTTGGGGAAGAAGGCCTTGAACTCGGCGTAGAGCTGCGCGGCCAGCGTCTTGTTGTGGCTCAGCACGAGCGTCGGCTTCTGCACGCCCGCGATGACATTGGCCGCGGTGAAGGTCTTCCCCGAGCCCGTCACCCCGAGCAGCGTCTGGAAGGGCACGCCCTGCTTGAAGCCACGGACAAGCTCGTCGATGGCCTGAGGCTGGTCGCCTGTCGGGCGGAAGCGGGAGGTAAGCTGGAAGGCCATAGCGCGCTACTTACCCTGGTGGAGCGTCAGCTGCGGGAAGGGGAAGCCAATGCCCTGCTCGTTGAAGGTGGCGTAGACCCGCTCGTTGAAGTCCCAGTACACCGCCCAGAGATCGCCCGAAGCTACCCAGGCTCGCACAAGGATATCGACCGAGCTGCTATTGAGTTGGTGCAGGACGATGGTCGGCTCGGGGCTCGTCAGCACGCGCTTATCCCGCTGGAGGAGACTCTGGATGACGCCACGCACACGGGTCACGTCCTCATCGTACTCGATGCCGATGGTCCACTCCACGCGGCGCTGCCCCTCGTGGGAGAAGTTGACGATGACATTGCTGCTGAGGGCACCGTTGGGTATGAAGGTCGTCTTGTTGTCGGGCGTCAGCACCTCGGTGTGGAAGAGCTTGACGGCGCGCACCGTCCCCTCGGAGCCTTGGGCGGAGATGAAGTCACCGATGCCGAAGGGCTTCGTGATCATGATGATGACCCCGCCAGCGAGGTTCTGCAGCTGGCCACTGAGCGCCATACCAACGGCCAGCCCCATAGAGGCGAGCACGGCGGCGAAGGATACGGACTTGACCCCGAGGATGCCCGCCAGCGTGAGGCCGAGGGCGATGTAGCAGAGGGCGGAGAAGAGCGAGTCCAGCAGCGTGACAGCCACGCCATCCAGCTGGCGGCGACGGAGGATGCCATCGATGAGGTGCTGCAGGCGGCGGATGACGATGCGCCCGAGCCAGAAGAGCAACAGGACGAGCAGCACGCGCAGGCCGAAGTTGATCAGGGCGTTGAGCCCCGACTCGAGCTGCTCGTGGCCGAACCAGCGCTTGACATCGAGGTTGAGAGGCTGCGTAGCTGTGTCGAGCGCGCTACGCATGTTGCTCGCCGCAGCCGTATCGGCAGGGAGCACACTGGTAAGGAGTAGTAGCTTCATAAGGGTATAAGGAATGATGAATGTGGCCTGCCTACAGCCCCTCGAGCTGGGCTGCGGTCTGACGGATATGTTGCTGGCGCTGCCAGAGATAGAAGCCGAGCATCACCAGCCCCTTGAGGATCGAGGAGAGACTGATGGCCCACCAGACGGCCTCGATCCCCCAGCCCCAGGAGGCGAAGAGGAGGGCCATAGGAATGCGCAGGTAGGTGAGGACGAAGCTCACCGTGGCGGGGACGTAGGTGCGCCCCAGCCCGTAGAAGAGCCCGCCCGCCGTGATCTCCAGCATCATGAAGGCCTGCGACAGCCCCACGATACGCAGGTAGACACCGCCCGCCTCATAGGCCGCCCGCTCGGGGACGATGAAGGCGAAGATCTGCTCCCCAAGGAAGACGAAGAGCAGCGTCCCGACGATCCCCACCGAGAGGGTGAAGGTCAGCGCACGACGGAAGGCCTCGTAGACACGCGGCAGGCGCCGCGCGGCATAGTTCTGCCCGACGAGTGTCGTGAGCGCGGTGGTGACGCCGCTGGCGGTATTCCACGTCAGGGACTCGATCTGGGCCCCTGAGGTCATCGTCGCCACGCCGATATGCCCGCCGAGGCTGGAGACCATGCGCCCCATGCAGATACTGACGAAGGCGAAGAGCACCTGCAGTGAGGCTACAGGCAGCCCTATCTGTAGGATGCGCAGCACATAGCTACGCTGCAGCCGCACCAGGAAGGGGAAGCCGCCGAAGAGGCGGTCGCGGCGCACCCGCTGCCAGAAGAGGACGAAGACCACCGCCTGGCTCGTCACCGTCGCCAGCGCAGCCCCCGAGACGCCCCAGCCCAGCGTGTGGATGAAGAGCGGGTCGAGGAGCATATTGCCCACCAGCCCCACGCAGGAGATGCGGAAGGGCGTGCGGCTGTCACCTATGGCATTGTAGAGCCCCGTCAGCGCTGCCGTGAGGTAGACCTCGGGGAAGCCGATGAGCGAGATGTAAAAGTAATGTAGGGCATCGCTGCGCACCTCAGGCTCGAGCTGATAGAGGTCGATCATCGGTGCGGCAAGCGCGGCATAGAGCAGCAGCATCCCGAGGCCGAAGAGGAGGCTCATCAGCACATTGTGCGAGGCATAGCTACGCGCCTCGTCGAGGCGTCCTGCCCCGACGCTCTGCGAGATGGTGACCTCGCTGCCCGTCTTGGTAATCAGCGAGATGGAGGCAGCGATCCAGGAGAAGACCGCCGCAGCGCCCACCGCAGCCAGCGCCTTACTGCTGAGCTGCCCCAGCCAGATCATGTCGGTGAAGCTGTAGGCGATCTGTATGAAGGAGGTGCCCATGATGGGCAGCGCCAGCTGATAGAGGTGGCGGCGTAGGTCGCCCTGCGTGAGGTCCTTGATCTTATCGTTCATCGAGGGGCTAATGGGAGGGTGTGTGAGCGGCCTGAGCGGTGGGCTCGAGCGGTGCGACGAGGGTCAGCTTGTTCTCCCGCATACGCTGGGAGTAGGTCTGCAGGTAGGCCTGTAGGCGGCGCAGCATCGTCTGCTCGGGCGTCCCAGGGCGTCCCTTGAGGTCGTGCTGCTGCAGGCGGTCACGCTTGAGGTCGTAGAGCGCCAACACCTTCTCCCCATCGTACTGCAGCAGCCACTGCCCCTCCTCCATCTGGTAGACCCCATCCATATAGTTGACGGCGAAGCGGGGGCGGCTCGTATCGAAGACGCTGCTGCCGAAGGCGATCATCGGCCGCTCATCCCCCACCAGGTCAAGGATCGTGGGGTAGATATCCGACTGCGAGACGACGGCCTCAGCCTCACGCCCCTGCAGCTCTCCGCTGGGGTCAAAGAGGATAATAGGTACGCGGAAGGCGCCCGCCGAGGTCTTGTACTCCCTCAGCACCCCGGGCACGGCGTGGTCTGCCACGAGGACGAAGAGCGTGCGCTGATACCAAGGCTGGCGGCTCGCGGTCTCGAAGAAGCGCCGCAGCGCTAGATCCGTGTAGGCTATGCTCTGGTGGTAGGGGATCTCACCCTTAGGCAGCTGCCCCTTATACTGATCAGGTACGCGGAAGGGATGGTGCGAGGAGAGGGTGAAGACCGTCGAGAAGAAGGGCTCGGGGAGCTGCGTCAGTTCGCGTGCCATATACTGTAGGAAGGGCTCGTCCCATATCCCCCAGTGCCCGTCATAGTCGGCATCATGGCCGTACTCGGTCATGCCGTAGTAGCGGCGGACGCCTGCCTGCTTGACGAAGGCGTCGAAGCCCATCGAGCCGTTGGGCGCGCCGTGGAAGAAGGCCGTCGTATAGCCCATCGAGTCAAGACGCGCTGGCAGCGAGGGTAGCTCGTTGCCCGAGTAGACCGAGAGGATGAAGGGGCTGCGGGGCTTGAGCAGGGAGGTGAGGATGGAGGGCATGGCGTCGATGGACTTCGAGCCATTGGCATAGGCCTCCTCGAAGACATAGGAGCGCTGCATCAGGCTATCGATGAAGGGCGTGTAGCCACGGTAGCCTGGGATATCCCTATTGAGCCCCCCGACCCACTCACGGGCGAAGCTCTCCCAGATGATGAGCACCACATTGCGCCCGCGGAAGCTCCCCGAGCGCGGCGTCCCCCCAGGGCAATAGATGGGATCGAAGTACTGCCGTGCCTCGGCCTCGCTGAAGTAGCGGTACTCGGGCAGGGCCTCCTTGCCCAGCGTGCGGATGAGGCAGAAGGGTGTATTGAGCACCAGCGCACGCTGCTGTGGCTGCTCGATGTAGATGGCGGCATTGCTCAGCGTGATGGGGCGCGTCGTCCCTGCCGAGCCGCCACGCATCCCGATGACGGCGAGCGCTACGGTCACGATGAGCGCGAGGCTCCCCGCTAGCCTATAGGAGAGGAGGCGCGTGCGGGGCGGCTGCGTGGGACGCGGGAGTCGTCTATCCACGACGACCAGCAGCAGGATCAGCGCCAGACCCGTGAGCGTCACGCCCCAGTAGTCGACGAAGAAGCGAAGGAAGTGCAGCGGATTCTCATTGCCGAACTCGGCGAAGACGGAGCTCGTCGTGCGCTTGAAGGTGAAGCGGTAGTAGACCGCATCCCCGAGGTTGAGGATGAGGGCCAGACTATTCACCGTGAGGTAGAGTGCCGAGAGGAAGCGCTGGTAGCCACGGCGGAAGGTGCAGGCCAGCGGCAGCAGGCTGAGCACCCCGAGCAGGACGTGCGTGTAGCTCAGCGCCGAGAGGTCGAAGTACAATCCCCCCACGAACATCCGCCCGAGCTGTGCCCCGCTGGAGACATCCAAGAGGTCCTTATTATATAGGTAGAAGAAGGCACGCGCGGCGCTGTAGAGGGCCATGGCCACGATGAGGCGCAGCCCCAGGAGGCGGCACTGCGCCCCGAGGGCCTGCAGCCAGTCCCTCTGCCCGCGATCTTGTAGACTCATATCGTATCTTGTTGATTAGCCTACAAAGGTACGACATTGGGCCCTATCGCCGTGCTCCCCTCCCGCTCCCAGCTGCGCGCGAGCTAGCCCACAGCGATGGGATAGGCACGAAGCCCAGCGAGGGGCGACCGAGCGTAGGACACACTCGATCGCCCCTCGCTGGGCTTTCTTATTGGGGGAACTTGCGACCCGAGAGGGCGCGGGCGGCTAGGCCTCCTGCCCCTCGGAGTCGAGGAGGGCTAGCTTCTGCTCCGCCAGCTTGATATCCTCGATCAGCGCGCTGCGCTTACGCTCCAGCTCGGTCAGGAGGCTGTTGCCCGAGGCGCTGCTGACGCTCAGGCGCGTGAGGTTGCTCTCGTAGGTCTCCAGCTCGCTGCGTAGGCGGTCGAGGTGGCGCTGCATGCGGCTGCGCTCACCCTGCAGGGTGCCGCCTCTCTCCTCGAGGTGCTTGAGCGTGTCACCATAGCCCGAGAGGCGGCGGGCAGCGCGGTTCTTACGCAGGATACCATGCAGCTGATCCAGCAGCTCACGGTAGCGGGCGTTGATCTCCTCCTTGTATTGCTGGGGGACGAAGCCGATGGCCTTCCACTTGGTGTTGTACTCTGCCAGGACGTCGCTGAGGTTGGTCGGTAGTTCGCCCTCCAGGAGAGCAGCCAGCTCGTCGAGGATCTGACGCTTGGCGGCGAGATGCTCCTGCGCCGCGCCGCGGGCGGAGCTATGCTGGCGTCCTTCCTTGCGACGGCGCTCGAAGAAGTAATCGAAGTGCTCGCGGAACTCGGACCAGATGCGCTGGCTATAGCGCTGCGAGACCGAGCCAAGGGCCTTCCACTCCTCCTGCAGCTGGCGCAGCTCGGCCGCGGCAGCATCCCAGTCGGTGCGCTCGCGCAGCTCCTTGGCACGGGCGATGAGGGCGCGCTTCTGCGTCAGCACCTCGTGCTCCTGTGCGTGGCTGGCGCGGACGAACTCCCCGCGGTGCAGGAAGAAGGTATCGATCCCGGCGCGGAAGCGCTGCCATACCTGATCGTTGTCCTTGCGTGGGGCGTGGCCTATGGTCTTCCACTCGGCCTGCCAGGCCTTGATCTGCTCGACCCCCTTAGCCCAGGCGTTGTGCGTGGTGAAGCCCCCTTGCTCCAGGAGTGCCTCGACGGCCTCGCAGAGCTTGACCTTGGCCTGGAGGTTCTCCTCCTCGCTGGCCTTCTTCTGGTCGTGGAACTCCTGGTGGCGCTTGTGCTGCGCGCTTGTCAGCGCCTTGTACTCAGCCTGGATCTCGGCGCGCTGCTCCTTGGCCACGGGGCCGAGCTCGTGCCACTGAGCGATGAGCTCGGTGAGCTGGCGGTGGGCTAGGATGGGATCCTTGACGCTCTCCAGCGCGCGCAGCTCCTCGAGGAGGGCACGCTTGGCCTCCAGATTCTTCTTGAAGTCCAGCTGGCGCAGGTCGTCGTTGATGGCCTTGAGATCATAGAACTGGTCGCGCAGCTCGTAGAAGCGCTTGGAGAGCGGTCCTTGATCCTGCTGGGCGACCTCTCCGATCGCCTTCCACTCGTCGCGGAGCTGGACGAAGTCGCCATAGAGCTTGGCGAAGTCCTGGCCCTCCTCATTGCTCTTGAAGAGCTGCTCGAAGCGAGCCAGCAGTGCCTCGCGCTTCTCCTTATTCTCCTTATACAGCTGCTCGAGGAGCTCCTGACGCTTGCGGTCGCGCTCCTTGAAGGTGGTGAAGAGGTCCTCTAGGCGGCTCTCATGGATCTCGAGGGTCTCACGCTCGGCGGGAGTAAGCTCGGCGCTGAGGGCGGCCTTGCGGCGCTGGAACTGGTTCTTGATGAGGTCTACCACCTTGCGATCGGGCAGCTCGTCCTGCTGGAGGAGTACTGCCAGATGATCCACGAGCTGCTGGGGGCTCATCGCCTGAAGGCTAGGGCTAGTAGTATCAACGACCTGGGGTGCAGCGTCTGGGGCTGCGAGCTCTGTGTGCGGAGCTTCGTGGGCATTCTGTGGTAGTTCCATATCTCTGATCTCCTTATTATATAGACGCCCCTGCCCGAGCTGAGAGGCTAGCGAACAGCAGGCGTACGATGATGCGGATTCTTGCGTACTACAAAGAAAAGTATTTTTACACGTTATTCCAAGCCGAGCCCATAATCTCCCGAAGGAGCTAGCTTCCACGCCGTCCCCAGCAGCACGGGACGAGCGCGCCCCCTCGGCTCGGAGCCCTACGCCCTAGCCTCCCTTAGCCTAGTCCCTTAGCTCCCCGAGCAGCACCCTCCCGAGGCTCCCAGCGCCTGTCCTAGAGCGCCCGAGCACCTCCTCCCCATGCGCCGAGCCGCCGCGAGGGATATCCCTCACGAGGCTGAGGGCTATCCATCAGCGCCGCCCTAGACGTCCCTCAGCGCCCTCACCGATATCCCTCAGCTAGCCTCCCCCTGAGGGGGCAGCCGAAGCCAGCACCATGGGCAGCCGCCTAGAATTGCGTATCTTCGCATCCCCCACCCCACCCTCAGCGCGGGGCGGGCATACCTAGCACCAAGAGCATAGAGATATGAAATATCTGATCGTAGGCCTCGGCAACATCGGGGCCGAGTATGAGGCCACGCGCCACAACATAGGCTTCCGCATCGCCGACGCGCTCGCGGCACGCATGGGCGTACGCTTCGAGACCAAGCGCTACGGCGCCGTAGCCACAGGGCGCATCAAGAGCGCGCAGCTCGTCCTGCTCAAGCCCTCGACCTACATGAACCTCAGCGGCGAGGCCGTGCGCTACTGGATGAGCACGGAGAAGATCCCCATCGAGCGCGTCCTCGTCCTCGTCGACGACCTCGCCCTCCCCTTCGGCACGCTGCGCCTCAAGGGCAAGGGAAGCGACGCGGGGCACAATGGGCTGAAGAACATCGCCCAGCTCCTCGGCTCGCAGAGCTACCCTCGTCTACGCTTCGGCATAGGCAACGACTTCCCCCAGGGGGCGCAGATCGACTACGTCCTGGGGCACTTCTCCCACGAGGAGGAGACGGCACTGCCCGAGCTGCTGGAGCGCTGCTGCGACATCACCACCGCCTTCTGCCTCGAGGGCATAGGCCCGACGATGAACCGCTACAACTAGCCTTCGGCCGCCTCGCACGCCTACGGAGGCCACTCCGCTAAATAGTATAAGCCAAGCCGCCGCACAAGTCCAGGACTCGTGCGGCGGCTTGGCTTATTCATTCCTCTCCCTACGGATCTAGCCGCGGGGAGCATCGATGAGCTCGTGCTCGGGGGAAGTGCTATAGAGCCCCGAGCAGGAGACTAGCCCTCGTAGGCAGAGAGCATCCAGATGCTCTTCTCCTGCTCGTCGAGGAGGTCGCTGATGAGGTCGCCCGTGACGATATCGTCGGCAGCCTCGGCTGCAGCGGCTACCTTACGCTCCTGAGCGACGAGCACGCGGAGGCTGTCGAGGAGCTCGGGGAGGATCTTCTTGGGGTCGCGGACGTCGTGCGACTCCTTGATATTGGCGATCTTGAGGTACTCGCTGAAGCGGTTCTCAGGCGTAGCGCCCAGCTGCAGGAGACGCTCGGCGATCTCGTCTACATGCTCGGCAGCACCGTTGTAGTAGGACTCGAACTGTGCGTGCAGGGTGAAGAACTGGGGCCCACGTACGTGCCAGTGGTAGCCGCGCAGGTTGGTATAGTAGACCTGGAAGTCTGCCAGGAGCTGTGCTAGTTCCTTTACCACAGCGGCGGCCTTGGTCTGGTCAATGCCAGTGATCGATAGTACGTTCATAGTTGTCTTGTATTGAGTTAAGTATTCCTATCAGTGATCTCTGCCCTCTGTTCCTCAGAGGACACTGCAAAGATACGACGAGCCTCCTGGGCGACCAACAGCGTGTATCAATTTGTAAATAAACGGAGTCTATACCCCGCCCCAGGTCTACTATAGCTGAGGTTGGGGACTCGTCGCGTCCTCGCTTGGCTCACCGAAGAGTAGCGTCTTGGCCTCGGTGATCTCATCGACGGCGGCGATCAGTCGCGGGTAGAGATAGGAGCTCTGGCGTGCGCTCGGAGGCAGCTGCGACTGGCTATCATAGGGCGGTGTGGGCAGGATGCCCTCCACCAGCAGACAGCCGTAGCCCATGAGGTAGACCCCGACCAGCAGCCCCAGCACGAGCCCCACGACACGATCCAGCACGCCGAGGAAGGTCCCCTTGGTCAGCGAGGCAAACCAGCCCCCGACGACGCGGATGAGGATGTAGACGAGGGCGAAGGACAGCAGCGGCAGCAGCACCATCCAGCCACCGAGCTGCTCCCCCTCCGTAGCGCCGAAGGCCTGCTGCAGGTAGGGCGTCAGGTGCCAAGACTCACGGAAGGCGATGACAAGAGCTGCTACCTGCAGGACGCGCTTGACAGCGCCCCCGAAGAGGCCCGAGAGGGCGAAGAGCAGCACTGCTCCGCCCAGGAAGATATCTAGTTGGTTCATGTGTCGTATAGCTAGGGAGCAGGGCGGCGCACCTTGGCCCGCCCGAGTGCTCTGAGGCGCCTAGCGCCAGAGCTGCTCCCAGTGGGTGAATAGTGGAAAGAGGTAGTGTACCCCCTCATCAATTACTAGCGGCTCGAGGCCCTGCCCCTGCCAGTAGCGCAGCTGGTGCGCGGGCGGGAGGATGCGATCATCGCCCCCGACATAGGCGCGCGTCCAGAGGCCCAGGGCGCTGGGCTTGGGACTCGGATGCTCCTCGGCGCGCATGAGGCGGTAGAGGGCATCGTGCTCGGCCTGCAGCTCCGCCGTGGTGCGCGCGTGCAGCGCCTCATAGAGGTGGCGCATGCTCCTAGCGCCGCAGAAGCGGCGATCGAAGCGCTGCCTATTGTCCTCCCTGAGCTCGCCGCGCATCATCTCGTAGTGCAGCTGCGGGATGCCGAGGCGGTCATCCATCGGATAGCCCGTACCCGCCACGGCCGTAGCCGAGTGGATACGCTCCCGCAGCTCGGGGTGCGCCGCCACGAAGCTGTCCACGGCCCACACGCCCATAGACCAGGCGACGATACGCAGCTCACTGTAGCGGCTGAAGTCAAAGTCCAGCGTCTCGGCGCCCTCGGCGTAGTACCAGAGGCTCAGGAGGTCGTAGCCCTCGGGCCGCTCCAGGTGCTCCACCGCCACGGGCGTCATCCCCCAGCCCGAGAAGTAAAGGATCAGCCGCCCCTCGGGCGCGGCAGCTGGCGTGAACTGCTGGTACATAGCACTCAGCTCTTGGCCTACCGGGGGCTAGTCCTCGTCCTCGTCCTGCTCCATCTGGAGCATCTCGCGGTAGTCCGTCCAGTCGGGGTCCTCCTGGCAGTCGATCTCCAGCGGGAGGGTCGGATAGGGCGCTAGGCAAGCGTTGAGCCGCTCGCCGAAAGTCGGCAGGTGACGCGTGTAGAAGGTCCAGTCCTTCGCCCCGCCCCCAGTGTAGTTGCCCGTCATGATGGCGAGCTTGTCCCGCTCCATCGTCCGCCGCAGTAGGGGCTCGATCTCCTCGATGAGCTGTGCCGTCGCTTCGTCAGGCATCCCATCGGCCTCGGCCGCGTAGGGCCAGGAGATGGCGACACGTACGCGCAGGCTACCCGAGGCGATGAACTGCTCCAGCTCCTTGCGTACGGTCACGAAGACCAGTTGCCCGCCCTCGGTGTGGCTGAGCGAGGTAAACCATTCGTCCGTCAGTTTCATTACTTATCCTATATATATGTATGGCGCTTGGCCAGGGCTAAAGGTAAGAAAAAAGCGAGGGATCCCGTATGGAATCCCCCACTCTAGATGTGAAGTCACAACGGAACTCCCCAGAGGGGGTATCCTTATTGTGATTGGCTTCGCGTTTATGTTACTGCAAAGGTACGCAGAATATCTCGCCCGCGCAATAGCCCCGAGGCCGAGGCGGCGCAGGTCCTCCGTGCTCCGCGCCTCGCCCCTTTAGTCGCGCCTCTCCCCGCCCTACAGCGAGGGCGCCTCTGAGGGATACCAGTCAGAGCACTGAGGGCTATCAGTCACGGCGCTGAGGGACGTCGGTCAGCGCGCTGAGGGCTATCGGTCACGACACGGAGAGCTAGGGGAGGCGCAACGGAGAGCCCACAAAAGGCAGCGGGGCGAGGCTAGGAGCGGCAGCGCGCCGAGGCTATACAGTATATTTATCTACCTATAAACGCAGACGATTGGTAAGCTGGAGGGCTTAAACTATCTTTGCACTCGTAATCCCAATTACAGATTATTCAACATTCATTTAAGGACATACATCATGAGCATCATCAACAGCGAGCTCCCAGAATTCAAGGTCAACGCCTATCGCAAGGACAAGGGCTTCTTCGAAGTAACGCAGGAGGACCTCAAGGGCAAGTGGAGCATCTTCTTCTTCTACCCCGGTGACTTCACCTTCGTCTGCCCCACCGAGCTGGCCGACCTGGCTGACCACTACGAGGAGTTCCAGAAGCTGGGCGTAGACATCTACTCCATCAGCACGGACTCTCACTTCGTCCATAAGGCATGGGCTGACGCTACCGATACCATCGCCAAGGTCCAGTACACGATGCTTGCCGACATGACCTTCGAGCTGTCCTACGCTATGGGCGTACTCGGCGAAGAGTCTGGCCAGGCCTACCGCGGTACCTTCCTCTTCAACCCCGACGGGCTGGTGAAGATCGCCGAGATCCACGACAATGGGATCGGCCGTGACGCTACCGAGCTGCTGCGCAAGGTCAAGGCTGCGAAGTTCGTCTACGAGCACCCCGGCCAGGTCTGCCCCGCTAAGTGGCAGGAAGGCGACGCTACCCTCCAGCCTAGCATCGACCTCGTAGGTAAGATCTAGACCAAGCGCGCGAGACCGAGCTAGTCACTATAGCTCCTCGAGCCATCTGCTAGGGGAGAAGGAGCCGCCAGTGGTGCGCTTCTTCTCCCCTATCCTTACCCCACGGCTCCTCCCTAGTACCCCAAGACCCTAGCATCATCTAGCCTTTACCCCTATGACACTAGACCAGAATATCCTCGAGCAGCTGCGTGGCATCTTCGCCCAGCTCGAGCAGTCCTATACCCTCCTCGTCGAGAACGATGGCTCGCCCAAGGCCGCCGAGCTCCTCACCCTAGCACGTGACTTCGCCTCCACCAGCGAGCGCCTCAGCTACGAGGAGCGCCCCAGTGCGACGCTCCGCCTAAGTCTGCTGCGCGGCAGCGAGCCTACGGGCATCTCCTTCCGCGCCATCCCCGGCGGGCACGAGTTCACCTCCCTGATCCTCGCCGTCCTGAATGCCGACGGCAAGGGCAAGAACCTACCCGAGGAGGTCTTCGTCCGTCGCATCGCTGCCCTCAAGGCTCCGCTGCGCCTGACCACCTATGCCTCCCTCAGCTGTACCAACTGTCCCGAGGTCGTACAGGCGCTCAACCTCATGGCCCTCTACAACCCCGGACTCGAGCACGAGATGGTCGACGGCGCCCTCTTCCAGGCTGAGGTCGACCGCCTCGGCATCGCCAGCGTGCCCGCCGTATATATGGGGGACGAACTCATCCACGTAGGTAAGGCCTCCCTCAGCGAGCTCCTCCTCGCCCTCGAGGCTAAGGTAGGCGCCGAGCCCATCAGTGCCGAGCCCATCCGCCGCGCCTATGACCTCGTCGTCGTCGGGGGTGGCCCAGCAGGTATCGCCTCCGCCATCTACTCCGCGCGCAAGGGGCTCAAGGTAGCCGTCGTGGCCGAGCGTATCGGCGGTCAGGTCAATGATACGACGGGCATCGAGAATATCCCCTCCGTCGCCCACACCACGGGCACGCAGCTGGCCGCTGACCTGCGCAAGCACGCCGAGGTCTACTCCATCGCCCTGCTGGACAACCGTCAGGTAGAGCGCATCGAGCTGGTGCAGGGGCTCAAGGAGCTGCACACCAACCTCGGTGAGATCATCGCCACAGAGCAGGTCATCATCGCTACGGGCGCCAGCTGGCGTAAGCTCGGCGTCCCCGGCGAGGCAGAGTACATCGGCCGCGGCGTCGCCTTCTGCCCCCACTGCGACGGGCCCTTCTTCAAGGGCAAGGACATCGCCGTCATCGGCGGGGGCAACTCGGGCATCGAGGCCGCCATCGACCTGGCGGGCATCTGCAAGAGCGTCACCGTGCTGGAGTATGCCGACACGCTGCGCGCCGACACCGTCCTGCAGGAGAAGGCAGCGAGCCTCTCCAACGTCAGCATCCGCACCGCCATGGCCACCAAGGAGGTCCTCGGCGATGGCGCTAAGGTCACTGGGCTCAAGGTAGCCCCCCGTGACGGTGGCGATGAGGAGACGCTCGCGCTGGATGGCCTCTTCGTACAGATCGGGCTGGCAGCCAACACCAAGGCCTTCGACGGCCTGCTCGAGCTGCGCCGCGGGGAGATCATCATCGACGAGCGCTGCCGTACCTCCGTCGAGGGTATCTACGCTGCGGGCGACTGCACGACCGTGCCCTACAAGCAGATCGTCATCGCTATGGGCGAGGGTGCTAAGGCAGCCCTGACCGCCTTCGACGACCGCATCCGCTCGGGCAAGTAATCCCCCGGCAGGCGGCACTCCAAGATCTCTTCTGTATTCCAAGGCACAGCGCCCCGAGTCGCTTCGGAGACTCGGGGCGCTGTCTGTATAGGGCTATGGGGCGGCGCACTGCCTCGGGCGGGCAGCTCAGCGGGCTCGGCTAGGACTCCAGCACGTAGATCCATTCGTCCGCGGTGGACTCCGCGGGGCTGTAGACGAAGCCCTCGGGCTGGAACGCCTTGAGCGCCGCCTCGTCCTCGGTAGGCTGGCGCAGCAGCGTCCCCGCCATCGTGCCGCGGGCCATCTTGGTATAGACGACGATCTGCTTGAGCCCGCCGTCGGGGCGCCGCACGTAGAAGCTCGGGGTGATCACCCGCAGCGCCCGACGCACCTCCTCCCAGTGGAAGAGCCCCCGCATCTCGTCGCTGGCGAGGTAGAGCAAGGTCCCGCCGCAGGCCTGCCCCCGCTCGATGAGGAGGGGCGTCAGCAGGTCGCGCCAGTAGTCGAAAAGGCGCCCCTCGCCCAGCCCCTCGAGGCGTACCGTCCCCTCCATACGGTAGGGACGGATGAGGTCGCTGGGGCGCAAGAGGCCGTAGGCGAAGGAGGTCATCAGGAGGTGCTCCGTGGCGTAGTGCCACTCCTCGGCGCTGAGCGTCGGGGCATCGAGCTTGCGGTAGACCATGCCCGAATAGCTGAGCAGCGCCTGCTGCTCGGGCGTGCCCTCGTCGAAGAAGCTGCGCTGACGGCGGTAGACCTCCTCGCCGAGCTTCGGGCTGAGGCCGAGGGCGCGCCCCAGCTCCTCGGCGCTGAGCCGCAGCGACTGGGCGATGATACGCTCGGCCTCGCTCTGGAAGCGTGCGCGTGTGTGGGTGAAGTGCGCGGCCAGCCGCTTGCGCTGGGTGAAGGTCTTGGCTGGGGAAATGAGTAGAAGCATCCTTGGCTGAATCTAGGTGAATGGCGGGCGGCGGCGCGCTGCGCCGCTGCCCTCGCCTCCACCAAAGGTAAGGCTTCCTGACTGATATCCCTCAACGCGACTGACTGATATCCCTCACGCGCGCCACGGACGACCCTCAGCCCGCTGACTGATATCCCTCACGGGCCCGCACCCACTAGCCGCACCCCGCCGCCCCTTAGCTCCGCGTGCCCGCTCCGCCAATTCGCCTTATCTTTATACCCATAAAACAGAGCACGATGAGCCCCAACAACGAGCCCCAAAACCAAGACGCAGGCAGCCCAAACCCAAGCCAGGAGGCTACCCCCGAGCCCAAAGTCCCTTCCCTCCAGGAAGCCTACAGGGCTACCTCCGAGCCCAAACCCTCGCGCCTCAAGGAAGCCTACAAAGCTGCCTCCAGCCTCTTCCGCAGGTGCTGGGGTAAATGCCGAGCATTTCCTAGATTTACTCGCTGGAAGTTCCCTTGTATTGTAGAATGTATCTTTGGTATACTGACTGAATCTCGTGTACCCATCGTTCTTTGGGTGCTCTTCGTATTCCTCCACAAGCCTATCGAAGAGTTCGCAGTCAAGCGCCTCGTAGCCCCGCTCCTCGCTCACTTCAATACGGGATGGCTATCAAGTCTCACAGCGCTAGGACTAGCACTTGCTTTTGTGCGATATGCCTTCTTACTCGGCCGAAGGCGATATATCGTAGGGGGCAAAGTCGTACTCAATGCGGCCCTTATCCTCACAGTTTACCTCTACTACCGCCTTGGCCCTCCCGACTTCGAGTTTTACGGACTGTTCGGGCAAACGTGGACTATTGCCTTTGCTGACCTCATCCCACTAGCATGCTCTTTGACCATACTGCTCTGGGCATGGGCATACTATAATACAAAGCGCCAAGCTCGCCAAAAGGAACAAGCCACCGAGAGCGTCGAGGGCTTCCTCACCGACCATCCCCTCACCGAGGAGGAAGAAGAGCTCAGCGGCTGGACGAGCCAAGCGCAGGCTTTGACTCAGAAGCTCCTCGCGACCGATACCACGCGCGCGGCCTTTAGCCTCGGTATCGTTGCCTCCTGGGGCGAGGGTAAGTCCTCCTTCATGGGCATCATGCATCGCTACCTGCAGCAAGCGCAGCGCGAGGTCATCGTCATGCACTTCAACCCTTGGCTCTACGATAAGGAGGCACAGCTGACGAAGGTATTCTTCGAGGAGCTACGCCGTACGCTTGCCCCCTACAGCAGCAAGCTCTCTAGGAGCATCGACAACTACGCCGGGCTCCTCCTCGCAGTAGACAACGGCTGGCTAAAGCTCGCGCACGAGCTGCTCCGCCAGCCGCAGCGCAACACTGCGGAGCAGTTCGACCAGCTCTCCCAAGACATCCAAGAGCTCGGCAAGCAGGTCGTCATCTTCATCGACGACGTAGACCGCCTGACGCGGGAGGAACTGCTGGAGCTCTTCAACCTCGTGCGTAACTCCTCCAATCTCCCTTGCCTCTACTTCGTCCTCGCCTACGACAAGAGCTACGTCCTCAAGACCCTCCAGAGCGACGGCGAGCACATGAGCCGCTACCCCGAGAAGATCCTCCAAGAGGAATACCCCCTCCCCAAGCTCGCCCCAGACAAGATATGGGCAGTACTGGAGCAATGCCTCAACAAGACACAACTTGGGCAAGAGAGCCCTGGGAAGATTCAAGACCTAATTTTTAACCTCCAATCTGAGACGGTACTCTCCTATCACTTGACGACGCTCCGTATGGTCAAGCGTATGGTCAATGCCTTTGGCTCGCGATACGAGCTATTACACAAAGTGGGTGTAGCTCCCTTTGATCTCTTCATCTTCGAGCTCATCTACTACGTCTACCCTAGTGTGTACGACTTCCTCCTAGAGATGCACAAGGTTGAGCTAGCTAGACGAAGAAGCGAAGCCCAAGAAGGCTCTAATCCTAATCCCGCCTATAACATTCCTTCCTTTTTCTTTATCCATACCGATGCTAAGGGGATGAGGCACATTAGTCTCAGTCCAGAGTTAGAACTCCCTAGCGGGGTGTCTCAGGATGAAGACAAGCTCGAGGGGCAAGCTGCCTCCGAAAAGTCTAATCAACCCCCTAGTACTATTGGCTCTATTGTGGAAACCCTAAAGAAGCTCGCCTTCGAACTAGAGGATGGATACCAAAAGGAAATTGTAGTATTGAGAGTAGCCACACTTCTCGACCTACTGTGGGGCAAGGAGCGGGAACCTGTTCTAGGGCAGATCAACCATGAGACATACTGGAGGCGTTACTTCTACCGTGGCCTGCAGGTGGGGGAGCTATCGAAAGAAGAGTTCGCTTCCTTCCTTGCAAACATTGACCCATCGGAAAGGAAAGAGGACTTGAAGCGCTGGAGTCAAGAAAAACCTATAGCCTTTATGCAAGAGGTTCTTGGGTATACCCCGATGAACCAAGACGAGATGGAAACCATCGTCTATGCCATGTTTGACTGGAATTATCTACCAAGTGTGGATACGCCTTTTAATTATAAAGAGGTTGATTCTCTCATCAGAAGAGTGAATCTATCTGATCATCTCAAGCGAGCCCTACTGCTTGAGGTACTAAGAAATGAGCAGATTCGAGTGGCTGCCTTTGATTATACAAGAGCAAGGTTATGGGGATGGGGACATGAGCTTTTTGCCCACAAGATTCCAGCTCCAATAGAGGCGGAGGAAGATAAATCTACACTTCTTTCTAGGGAAGATCTAGTAGGGGTACAAGTCGACATATTCAATAGGGAAGCTCAAGGGCATACTTCCATTCCTACTCTTTATATCCTGTGGTGGCTAAGGTGCGGGATAAGAGAGGGAGACAGAATCAAGAGAGCCCCAGAGATCGACCAGACCATGCGCGAATGCATTGAGAAGGATATCGAAGGATTTCTCAAGTACGCTCTCTCAGGACCCAGGGACAACACCTATGAGTTGCTTGACATCCCCTGGAAGAACCTGACAGAGTTCGATGAGTATCTGAGCAAGTATTCTGAGAATCCCTACGTAGCAAACTTCCGTGAATTCTTAAGCATAGCGCTAGAGAGAGAACAAGAGCTTAAGCAAGAGGCTCCTGTCATTATCAAGATCGAACCCGAGCAGTGGGTGCGTATGCATAAGCCTAACTTTGGCTCAATAGCGCTCTATGCTCTCGACGAAGACTACCCCTTCTTCTTCACCCCTCCAGAGGAGCATGAAGACTACCCCCCCACGCTATTAACCACACCTTATATATAGTATGCAGATCCGTACATTCATGATCAAGACGCACCGCCTGCTGGGGGCGGTGATGAGCGTCTTCTTTGTCGCATGGTTCCTCTCAGGGATCGTACTCATCTACAAGCCTTACCCGAAGTACACTCAGGACGAAGCGCTGGCCCATAGCGCACGTATCCCTGAGGCGCTGCCCAGCACGGACAGCCTCGCGGCCGTCCTTAGGGCGCGCGGGCTGGACACGCTGCAGCTCTCCAGCCTCAGCCTGCAGGGGGGCAGCTATGCCGACAGCCGTGCACGGCTCGTACTGCAGCCCGAGGAGGGCGAGCGCGTGGAGCTGGCCTTCGACGGCGACAGCCTCCGCAGCCTCGTCCTCGACCGCGCCTACCTCGAGGACATCGCCAGCCGCTGGGGGCAACGCATCGAGCGCATCGACACCATCCAGGAGCTGGACCAGTGGGTACCCTTCGGTCGCCTGAAGGCGGAGCTCCCCTTCTACCGCCTCCTACTCACGGGCGGCGCGGGGCACGAGGTCTATGTCTCGAGCCTCACGGGGCGCGTGCTGCAGGAGTCCACACGCGTGGAGCGTGCTTGGGCCTGGGCAGGGGCGATCCCGCACTGGATCTACTTCACCTGGATCCGCAGCCAGCAGGAGCTGTGGCGCTGGGTCATCATTGTCCTCGGCGCTCTGGGCACGATGATGGCGGTGACGGGCTTCTACATCGGCATCTCCTACTACCGTATGCGGGGACGGCGGAAGGGCAGCAAGCTCTATTCGCCCTTTACGAAGAAGCGCTACCAGTGGCACCACGCCTTCGGCACCGTGGGCGGCCTGCTCACCATCACCTGGGTGCTGACGGGGCTGCTGTCGGTGGTGCACTACCCACACACCGAGACCGAGGCCTACCCCGTGGAGCGGCTCGAGGGGGCACCGCTGCGCCTCGAGGCCTACCGCACCGATCTGGAGGCGCTGCGGCAGGCTGAGCCCGAGCTGCGCCGCCTCAGCTTCTACTCCTGGGGCGACATCCCCCTACTGCAGGCCGAGGGAGGCGAAGAGGTGCACTACTACGACGCCCGCAGCACACAGCCCCGCCGTCTGGAGCTCACCGAGGCCGAGATCACGGGCGAGTTGCAGAAGGTCTTCGGCGCGGGGCACCAGTACCGGCGCGACTTCCTCGAGGAGTACGACAGCTATTATATAGATCGCACGCGTAAGCTGCCGCTGCCCGTCTGGCGCATCGCCATCGACACCCGGGAGCACCACAGCTACTACGTCTCGCCCGAGCGCGGCCGCGGCAGGCTCATCGCCGACAACGAGCGGATCGACGCCTGGATGTTCTCCAAGCTGCACCGCCTGCAGTTCGCAAAGCTCGTCGCGCAGCCTTGGCTGTGGACGCTGGTGATGTGGGGCTTCCTCCTCATCGGTACGGTCACCTCCGTGACGGGCCTGTGGATGACGGGCGACTACCTCAAGCGGCTCTGGAGGAAGCGCCGCCGTAGACCTTAGCGCCCACCACGCCCAGAGCACGAGCCGCCCAGCGTAGCGCCCTACGCTCGGCGGCTCGTGGCGGCTATCCCCAGGCCTAGGCAAGCCCGATCAAGGCTAAGGAAGGCCGCCCCTCACCCCTCCCAAGCCAAGCGAAGCAAGCATGCCGCGCGACTCCGCCCCAGGCCTCCCGACGCAGCGACTAAGGGGGCGAAGCGCGGCGATCACCCCAGCCCAGCACAGCGAGGGATATCCCTCAGCCTCCCGACCGACGTCCCTCACGAGCGCCACGGACGTCCCTCAGCCCCGTGAGGGATATCCCTCGCACGGCCGCCCCCTTAGCACGGGCGCCACTCGGGGCTCTGTGCCGCAGCCCACGACGCCCCACACGAGGATCGGGAGGAGGGCGCTAGGCGGCACGCACTCGGGCACTTAGCCTAGGCGCGAAGCGGGGCAGGGCAGGGCGCGAAGGGCAGGGCAGCAGGCTATTTGGTAGTGTCCGAAAGTCTTCTTATCTTTGCAGCGCTTTAGGGCAATCAGATGGTGGTTGTAGCTCAGTTGGTTAGAGCACTGGATTGTGGTTCCAGGTGTCGCGGGTTCGAGTCCCGTCTTCCACCCCAAGGCAAATGGGCATACGGCAGCGCCGTGTGCCCATCCTTCGTTTACGGCCCAGCATAGTCAGAGGATGTCCCACAACCATCAGATCACCTTCCTCCGCAGTCTCAGCGCCGAGGAGCAGCACCAGCTCGAGGAGCTCTGTCGCCCACTCGGGCAGGCGGAGCTCCAGCCCCTGCACGCCGCTCCCGAGCTCCATAGACTGCGAGTCGAGCGGGTCGCTGCCGAGGGCGCGCAGGAGCAGGCCGAGCGCCGCCAGCTGCTGGAGCGCCTCTTGCCCTGGGCCCGCGGGCGCTCGCTGCCCTTCTACTACCCCAGCTCAGAGGCTAGGCGGCCGATCCGGCGCGTGGCCTTCGACCTCGACGGCACGCTCATCCGAGACGAACTGATGGTACTGCTGGCGGGGCAGATCGGACGCGCCGAAGAGATGCAGCAGCTCACCGAGGCCGCGATGTGCGGCGCGCGTCCCTTCCGCGAGAGCTTCGTGGCGCGCAGCCAGCTGCTCCTCGGCCTCAGCGAGGCGGAGCTGCTGCGACCGCTCGCTCAGCTGAACTTCGCCCCCGACGCTGCCGAGCTCATCGCGCAGCTTCAGCAGCGGGGACTGGAGCTGTGCCTCATCACGGGCGCCTACGAGCCTCTGGCAGCCGCCCTCGGCGAGCGCCTCGGCATCCCGCTGGGCTGTGCCAGTGCCCTACGTATGGAGGGCGGGCGGCTGGCAGGCCTCGTCGAGGAGGCCATCGTCGACGCCGAGGCCAAGGCACGCTACCTCCAGGCCTGGGCGGGCCACGAGCTCGCCGCGACGCTCGCCCTAGGGGACGGTGCCAACGATATCCACATGCTCTCCACCGCAGGCCACGCCCTGCACTACAGCTGTATAGCGCCCTCGGCGCCCTCACTTATCCACCTACTGGAGCTCCTCCAGCGCCTTACCCACATCCTATGAACGTCCGTATCGAAGCCAGCTGGCGCGAGGCCCTGGCCGCCGAGTTCGACAAGCTCTACTTCGGCATCCTCACCGACAGGATACGCAGCGAGTACCAGAGCGGCCGCGCCATCTACCCACCCGCAGGGCAGATCTTCCGTGCCCTGGACCTCTGTCCCCTCGATCGGGTACGCGTCGTCATCCTAGGCCAAGACCCCTACCACGGCGCGGGCCAAGCTGAGGGCCTGGCCTTCTCTGTGCCCCCTGGCATCGCCGTGCCGCCCAGCCTGGTGAATATCAAGCGGGAGATCGCCGACGACCTCGGCCGCCCCTCCATCATCACCGACGGGGAGCTCCTGCCCTGGGTAGAGCAGGGCGTGCTGCTGCTCAATACCACACTTACCGTCCGCTCGGGCGAGGCCGCCTCCCATCAGGGGCTGGGCTGGGAGACCTTCACCGACGCCGTCATCCAGCTGGTCAGCCAGCGCTGCGCGCACGTCGTCTTTCTCCTCTGGGGTACCCCTGCACGGCGCAAGGCCGCTATGATCGACGCCACGCGCCACTGCATCCTCGAGGCGCCACACCCCTCGCCGCTGTCGGCGCACCGCGGCTTCTTCGGCTGCCGCCACTTTTCCCGCGCCAATGCCTACCTCCAGCAGCAGGGTCTCGCCCCTATCCAGTGGTAGCCCCTCCTAGGTATAGACGGGCTCAATAATCCCATTTCGTCGGTAGGCGGTAGGGCAGCGGAGAAGTCGTATCTTTGTAAAAAAGGAATAAGCCCCCGCAGTACCCTGCGGCGCGGCCAGGACAGCTAAAAGAAAGCTAGCACTATGGACGTACTCCAGATACAAAAGGACCTCATCGGGATGCAGGACTATATGAAGAACTTCGCACGTAGCCTCACCAAGGACGAGGCCGATGCTGAGGACCTGACCCAGGACACGACGCTGCGCGTACTGAACAACTATGATAAGTTCGTCGACAACGTCAACTTCAAGGGCTGGGTGCTGAAGATCATGCGCAACATCTTCATCAATAACTACCACAAGCTCGTACGTACACAGGAGCTCATCGACTATAATGTGGACGCCTACAACGTGCCCTTGATGAGCGACGGCGGGGAGAACACCCCCGAGGGCTCTATGGACATCAAGGAGATCACAGAGGCCATCTCGGCTCTGCAGCCGACGCTCAAGGAACCCTTCTCCATGTACATCTCAGGCTATAAGTACAGCGAGATCGCCGAGACCCTCGGCATACCTCTGGGCACGGTCAAGAGCCGTATCTTCTTCGCCCGCCAGGAGCTGCAGCGCAAGCTACGCGACCTGCGCTAGGCGCCTTACACCCCACCCCACCCCTTCCGAATCATAAAGAATACTACATATGAATAGAGAACATCGTCGCAGCCTGATCATCGGCTCAGGCCCAGCAGGCTACACCGCCGCCATCTATGCAGGACGCGCCAACCGCTCACCCCTCCTCTATGAGGGCCTACAGCCCGGCGGCCAGCTCACACAGACCACAGAGGTGGAGAACTTCCCTGGCTACCCCGAGGGCGTCACGGGCCCCGTACTGATGCAGGACCTGCGTAAGCAGGCCGAGCGCTTCGGCGCAGAGATACGCTCGGGTCAGGCCACCAAGGTAGACCTCTCCCAGCGCCCCTATGTCGTCACCTTCAGCGACGGCGTAGAGGTCGAGGCCGACACGATCATCATCTCCACGGGAGCCTCCGCTAAGTACCTCGGCCTCGAGGACGAGAAGAAGTACGCGGGTATGGGGGTCTCGACCTGCGCTACCTGTGACGGCTTCTTCTACCGCGGCAAGCAGGTCGCCGTCGTCGGTGGTGGCGACACCGCCTGCGAGGAGGCGCTCTATCTGGCAGGCCTCGCGTCCAAGGTCTACATGATCGTGCGCAAGGACCACCTCCGTGCCTCGGACATCATGCGCCAGCGCGTCGAGCAGCACGAGCGTATCACCATCCTCTACGAGCACAATACGGTGGGGCTCTTCGGGGACAATGGTGTCGAGGGGGCCCACCTGGTCAAGCACCTCGGCCAGCCCGATGAGGAGCACGTGGATATCGCTATCGACGGCTTCTTCCTGGGGATCGGTCACCACCCCAACTCCGAGCTCTTCGCCGACTACCTCGACCTCGACGAGACGGGCTACATCATCACTGAGGGCGCTACCCCACGTACCAAGGTGCCTGGCGTCTTCGCTGCTGGGGACGTCGCCGACCCGCTCTACCGCCAGGCGATCACCGCTGCGGCCTCGGGCTGCAAGGCTGCTATGGAGGCCGAGCGCTACCTCAACGATCAGGGCCTCCTCTAGCGGGCGCCCGCTGGGGATCGGGAGCTAAGCCCACAAGGCACAGCCCCGGGCCAAACCAAGTACAAAGGACAGCGCCTCATCCACACGGGTGGATGAGGCGCTGTCCTTTATACTTGGGCGAGGCCTGAGGCCGATCGAGCTACTTGAGCGGCTTGATGTCGAGGCGCACGGGCTGGATCATGTTCTCAGGCGCCAGCACCTTGTCCAGATCCTCCTGGGTGAGGATGCCATGCTCGATGACCAGGTCGTAGACGCTACGCCCCGTCTCGAGGGCCTCCTTGGCGATCTTGGTGGAGTTCTTGTAGCCGATGATGGGGTTGAGGGCGGTGACGATACCGATGCTGTTGCGCACATAGCTGCGGCAGGTCTCCTCATTGGCCGTGATGCCGTCGATGCAGAGGGTACGCAGCGTATCGAAGCCCTGGATCAAGAGGTCGATGGACTCGAAGCAGCACTGAGCCATCACGGGCTCCATAGCGTTGAGCTCCATCTGGGAGGCGTCGCCTGCCATGGTGACGCAGAGGTCGTTCCCCATGACCTTGTAGCAGACCTGGCTCATGACCTCGGGGATGACCGGATTGACCTTACCGGGCATGATGGACGAGCCGGGCTGCATGGCGGGCAGGTTGATCTCGCCGAGCCCACAGCGGGGGCCGCTGGAGAGCAGGCGCAGGTCATTACAGATCTTATTGACCTTGACGGCGATGCGGCGTAGGGCGGAGCTGTAGCCGATCATCTCGCTGGTGTCGCTCGTGGCACCGACGAAGTCGTCCGTACGCGTGATGGGCCAGCCCGTGATCTCGGCCATAGCGGCCGTGCAGTAGTCGGCGTACTCGGGCTCAGAGGAGATCCCCGTGCCGATGGCTGTAGCCCCCATGTTGATGGCGAGGAACTGCTGGGCAGCGTAGTCGAGGTTGGCGATCTCGTGGCGCAGGATGGAGGCGAAGCCACCGAAGGTCTGCCCCAGCGTCATGGGCACAGCGTCCTGCAGCTGCGTACGGCCCATCTTCACCACGTGGGCGAACTGGCGGGACTTAGCCTCCAGCGCCTCGATGAGCTGGATGAAGTGCGGGCGCAGCTTGAGGTGCGAAGCATAGAGGCCGAGGTGGATGGCCGTGGGGTAAGCGTCGTTGGTCGACTGCGAGCCGTTGACATGGTCATTGGGCGAGAGGTACTTGAACTCGCCCTTGGCGTGCCCCATCAGCTCGAGGGCGCGGTTGCAGATGACCTCATTGGCGTTCATATTGGTTGTCGTGCCCGCCCCGCCCTGGATCATGTCCACGGGGAACTGATCGTGGTGCTTGCCCTCGAGGAGCTCGTGGCAGGCGGTGACGATGGCGTCCTTCTGCTGGTCGCTGAGCAGCCCAAGGCGGTGGTTGGCAATCGCCGCGGCCTCCTTCGTCCACGCGAGGCCGTGGATGAAGAGCGGGTAGTCGGAGAGGTGGAAGGCGCTGATGTTGAAGTTCTCTACTCCACGCAGCGTTTGCACGCCATAGAGCTTGTCGTTGCTGATCTGGCGTTCGCCGATCAGATCACTTTCTATGCGAAAGTCCTGGACTGATGTAGCCATAGTAGTGACTGGTATAGCTTGATGAATGTTTATCGTAGAGCAAAGGTACTTATTTTTCCCTCCCAGCGCACCCCAAGTTTTAGGCTGTCAAAGGCTTATCCTAGGACAAAAGCACGCAGTCCCCACACAAAAGGCAGCTCAAAACACGTCATTCTACCACAAAGCACCGCTCGAAGCGCGCCTAGAGCGAGCAAACAACGTCTTTTTGGCACCCTTCACAGCCGCCGCTTGCACCCTGCGCAGCCGCCCCGCCTCCTCCTCGCGCTGCCCTGCGACCAAGGCCTCCCCTCCCTGACCGATAGCCCTCGCGAGGCTGGCTGATAGCCCTCACGCCTCTGACTGCCGTCCCTCAGCGCGCCGATGGATATCCCTCAGCCCGCCCCGACACGCTACGGAGCTGCGCTAGGGCTTATCCCCCCTGCCTGAGCCCCAGGGGAACGAGGCCGAGGAGCCGAGGGAAAAGAAAAAAGCCTACCTTTGCCTCAAGCAACTCAAAGGGGTGCTGGCCGTAGACCTCCGTCGTCTACCGCTGTGCTGAGATTATACCCGAGGACCTGATCCAGGTAATACTGGCGTAGGCATAGAGTGAAGGCAAGGACTTGCCGCTTATACTCCATGATCTTCATCTGACCCTCCGGTGCCGCGGTGTATCCCAGCCCGCTGCCGCCCCACGTGCCGCTCCCAGCGCTGCCCGCGGTCTGGCTACTGCATCCCCTAGAGCTGCCCCTATCATCACCTAGTAGCTCTCTCGATGCAGATCACCGTCAACGGCGAGCCCCACCAGCTCCCCACCCCCCTTAGCCTCCGCGAGGCGCTTAGGCAGCTCGGCCTCGAGCTCCCGACACACGCCGCCCTCGCCCTCAACGAGCGGGTCATCCCCCGCAGCGACCTCGACAGCACGCAGCTCCAGGCGGGCGACGCGCTCCTCATCATCCAGCCCACCTTCGGCGGATAGCCCCGAGGCACCCCTTAGTCCTTAATCCTCACCCCACACTCCCACCTAAGCCTATGAAGATCAAAGATGTCGTCACCCACGGCCCCCTCACAGGGTCAGAGAAGATCTACGTCACCAGCCCCCGTATGCCCCACGTGCGGGTAGGCATGCGCCGCATCCCACTCTCGGACACCATAGAGGAGGACGGCAGCCGCAGCCCCAACGCCCCCGTCATCGTCTACGACACGGGCGGCCCCTACACCGACGCCGCCTATCAGGTAGACCTCGAGCGCGGCCTACCGCGCCTACGCGAGCCCTGGATCGAGGGACGAGGCGATACCCTCCAGAGCGAGGGCCTCGGCAGCAGCTATGCCCGCCAGCGTCTGGCCCAGCGCGCCCTCGACGGTCTGCGCTACCAGCACATCAGCCCCCATCCTCGCCGCGCCCAGGGCGACTGCGTGACCCAGCGCTACTACGCCGTGCGCGGCATCATCACCGAGGAGATGGAGTACGTGGCCCTGCGGGAGAACCAGCAGATCGAGGAGCTGCGCGAGCGCTACAGCCGCGGCGGCGATCCTAAGGGCGCCGTGCTGCCCGATCTGGTGACGGCGGAGTTCGTCCGCGAGGAGCTGGCCAGCGGTCGCGCCATCCTCCCAGCGAACATCAACCACCCCGAGAGCGAGCCCATGATCATCGGCCGCAACTTCCTCTGTAAGGTCAATGCCAACATCGGCAACTCCGCCATCACCAGCAGCATCGCCGAGGAGGTAGAGAAGGCCGTCTGGGCGACCCGCTGGGGCGCCGACACCGTCATGGACCTCTCCACAGGCCGCCATATCCACGAGACGCGCGAGTGGATCCTGCGCAATAGCCCCGTGCCCATCGGCACCGTCCCTCTCTATCAGGCACTGGAGAAGGTACACGGGCGTGTCGAGGAGCTGAGCTGGGAGATCTACCGCGACACGCTCATCGAGCAGGCCGAGCAGGGCGTGGACTACTTCACCATCCACGCAGGCCTCAGGAAGGAGCACATCCCGCTGACGCTCGGCCGCCTGACGGGTATCGTCAGCCGTGGCGGGGCGATCATGGCCGGCTGGTGCATCGCCCACGACCGCGAGAGCTTCCTCTACGAGCACTTCGAGGAGATCTGCCAGATCGCCGCGCGCTACGACGTCGCCCTCTCGCTGGGCGATGGTCTGCGCCCCGGCAGCATACAGGACGCCAACGACGCGGCGCAGATGGCCGAGCTCAAGACCCTAGGCGAACTGAACCGCATCGCCGCCCGCCACTACGTCCAGGTCATGATCGAGGGCCCGGGGCACATCCCCATGCACCTCATCCCTGAGAATATGACGCGTGAGCTCCTCGACTGCGACGAGGCGCCCTTCTACACCCTCGGGCCGCTGGTCTCGGACATCGGCGCGGGCTACGACCACATCACGGGCGCTATCGGGGCGGCCATGATCGGGCACCTCGGCACGGCTATGCTCTGCTACGTGACGCAGAAGGAGCACCTGGGCCTGCCCGAGCGCGAGGATGTACGTCAGGGCGTGGTGACCTACAAGCTCGCAGCCCACGCCGCCGACCTGGCGAAGGGACACCCCACGGCCTACATCCGTGACCACGCGATGAGCAAGGCGCGCTACGAGTTCCGCTGGCGGGATCAGTTCCACCTCGCCCTCGACCCCGAGCGCGCCCGTGAGTACCACGACCAGACGCTGCCCGACGACTCGCACAAGGAGCGGCACTTCTGCTCCATGTGCGGCGAGCACTTCTGCTCGATGCGCGTCAACCGCAGCTTCCGCCAGGCGCTGGCGGCACGTACGGTCGGCCAGAACGGCGTGCCCGTGGTCGGGCTGGTGCGCCCCAGCGATGTCGCCCCTCATAGCTGTTCGGGCGGCCACTAGCCCATGCGCAGAGACCAAGTCATCGTCCTCACGCCTCCCGAGTGGCGGGGGGCGTCCGAGGCGAGCTGGATCGCCTCGCTGCTACGCCTCGGCGTGGGACGCGTGCACATCCGCAAGCCCGAGGCCAGCGCCGAGCAGCTCAGCACCCTCCTCGAGGCCATCCCCCGCGCGCTGAGGCGACGCTGCGTGCTCTCGCAGCAGCCCGAGCTCGTACGCCGCTACGGCCTCGGCGGCCTGCACCTCTCGGTACGCGGCTGGCGGGAGCTCAGCGCCCGCCCGGCCCTTGCCTCGGGGCAGCTCGTCGGCGTCAGCTGCCACAGCCGTGAGGAGCTCCAGGCGCTGCCCTTCGCCCCCGACTACGCCTACCTCAGCCCCGTGGCGCCCAGCCTCAGCAAGGCAGGCTACGGCGCGGGGCAGCAGCTCTGGACGGAGCTGGAGCTCCAGGAGCTCTGCACCGAGACGCCCTTCCCGCTGATCGCCCTCGGAGGCATAGCACCAGCCACCGCGGGGCACTTCCTCCGCCTAGGCTTCGCGGGCGTGGCGAGCCTGGGCTACTGGCAGGGGCTACCACTCGAGGAGCTTCCCGAGGCGCTGAGACGCCTCTGTGCCCCGCGCCTCCTACTCTGCGGCGGGCTCGACCCCACGGGTGGGGCGGGCATCACGGCCGACCTCAGCCATGCCCAGCGCCTCAGCGCGGAGAGCTACAGCCTCATCACGGCCGTCACGAGTCAGGACGCCGAGCACTTCTACGGCCTCACGCCGCTGGGGGAGGAGGAGCTCCGCGGGCAGCTGCGGAGCCTCGAGGCGCTGCCCCCGCCCGAGGTGGCCAAGATCGGCCTCGTGGCCTCGCTGGAGCAGCTGCGGACGCTCGCAGGACTCATCCGCGCCCGCTACCCGCACTGCCTCATCCTCTGGGACCCCATCCTACGCAGCAGCTCGGGCTATCAGCTCCTCCCGCCGCCGACCGCTGAGGAGCTGGAGGCGGCACTCGGCGCGGTGGACCTCCTGCTACCCAACGCCTACGAGCAGCGCCAGCTCCTCGGGAGACTTAGCCCCGCGGAGGCCGCCCGCCGCTGGCACTGCACGCTGATCTGTAAGGGCGCCCACCCGAGCCCCGGCCTTGTCCCCAGCCTAGGAGCAGGGCAGGACACGAAGGCAGGAGCGAACACTCCGACAGGACCGTGTGCCGATCTAGACCCCAGCGCCGCCTACATCACCGACCTCGGCTACACACCCGAGGGCCAGTGTATAACCAGCTGCTGCCCACCTGCGGGCACCGACCGCCACGGCACGGGCTGCCTCTATGGCACGGAGCTTGCCCTAGCGCTGGCCTCGGGGCTCAGCCTCGAGACCGCCATGCGGCGCGCCCAGCGTGCGGTGAGTCACTACCGCCAGGGACTAAGGCCACCTACCGCACGGCCTCGCCCGACGCTGGGGCGGCGCATGTTCGTCACCCACGGCAGCACGCCCGAGGAGCTCCTGCTGCAGACCGAGCGCGTGCTGAGCCTTGGCCTCTCGGACCTCGTGGAGCTACGAATGAAGGAGGCCAGCGCGCCCCTACGCGAGGCCGCAGCCCGCCAGCTGCTCAGCCTCTGCCGTAGCTACGGCGTCCCACTGCTGATCAACGACGACGTGGAGCTGGCCTTCCGCATCGCCGCCGACGGCGTGCACCTCGGGCAAGAGGATTGCCCGCCCGAGCGCGCCCGCCAGCTGCTTGGTCCCGAGGCCCTCATCGGCCTGACCTGCAATGACGCCCTCCAGCTCGAGTGCGCCCTCCAGCTACCCATAGACTACATAGGCCTCGGCCCCTGCCACTACACCGAGACCAAGCAGCACCTAGCGCCCATCCTCGGGCACGAAGGCTACCGCCGCCTCCAGCTCCACGACTACCCGCTGCCCGTCTACGCCATAGGCGGCATCGAGCCCCAGGAGGAGCCCGAGCTGCGCGCCCTCGGCCTCCACGGCATCGCCATGAGCCGCTCCCTACTTCGATCCACAGGGGAGAGCAAGCCCCCCTACCCCATACGCCTACTAGACCCTAGACCATGCTTACCATAGCTGATAAGACCTTCCACAGCCGGCTCTTCCTCGGGACGGGCAAGTTCGCCTCCTCCCAGCAGATGGCCGAGGCCGTACGTGCCTCGGGCAGCCAGCTCGTGACCCTCGCCCTCAAGCGCCTCGAGCTCGACCGCCCCGAGAGCGATAGTCTCCTGAGCCCCCTGCTCACGGAGGGGCTTAGCCTCCTACCCAATACCAGCGGCGCCCGCACCGCACGTGAGGCCATCCTCGCGGCCGAGCTCAGCCGCGAGGCGCTCCAGACGAACTGGCTCAAGCTCGAGATCCACCCCGACCCACGCTACCTCATGCCCGACCCCATAGAGACGCTGGAGGCCGCGACGGAGCTCGTGCGTCGTGGCTTCGTCGTCCTGCCCTACGTGCAGGCCGATCCCGTGCTCTGCAAGCGCCTCGAGGAGGCGGGCTGCGCCACCGTCATGCCGCTGGCCGCCCCCATAGGGAGCAACCGCGGACTCGATACCCGCGAGCTGCTGCGCATCATCATCGCCGAGAGCAGCGTACCCGTCGTCGTGGATGCCGGCCTAGGCAGCCCGAGCCACGCCGCCGAGTGCATGGAGCTGGGCGCAGACGCTGTGCTCGTGAATACCGCCATAGCCACCGCCGCCGACCCCCTAGCCATGGCTGAGGCCTTCCGCCTAGGCGTCGAGGCAGGGCGCAAGGCCTACGAGGCGCGTCTAGCGCCCCAGCGCAGCTTCGCCCAGGCCTCCTCGCCGCTGACCGCCTTCCTCTCGTGAGCCCTGCCGACGATGCTACCGACGAGTGCCTACGACTACCTGCAGCGCTATGACTTCGGTCGGCTGCAGGAGGCGATCTATAGCCAGCGCCCCGCCGACGTAGAGCGTGCGCTAAGCCGCCCCCACCGCGAGCTGACGGACTTCCTTGCCCTCATCTCCCCCGCAGCCGAGGCCTACCTCGAGCCCATGGCTCGAGAGGCGCAGCGCCTGACCCTCGAGCGCTACGGCCGCACCCTGCAGCTCTACCTGCCCCTCTACCTATCTAATGTGTGCTCCAATAGCTGCGTGTACTGCGGCTTCAGCGTCGAGCACCACATCCGCCGCCGTCGGCTGACGCTCGCGGAGATCGACCGCGAGGTGGCGGCGATCAAGGAGCTGGGCTTCCGCCACCTGCTGCTGGTGAGCGGCGAAGACCTGCGCGCCAGCTCCTGGCGCTACTATCTAGAGGTGGTGAAGCACCTGCGGCCGCACTTCGCCCAACTCTCGCTGGAGGTGCAGCCGCTGGAGACGGAGCAGTACGCCGCCCTCGGGGAGGCGGGCATCAGCTACGTCTGCGTCTATCAGGAGACCTACCACGAGGCGGCCTACCCCAGGTATCACCTTCAGGGGAAGAAGGCCGACTACCGCTACCGCCTCGAGACGCCCGACCGCATCGCCCAGGCGGGCATCCCCAAGATCGGCCTGGGCGCCCTCCTGGGGCTCGAGGAATGGCGCACCGACAGTGCCTTCACTGCCCTGCACCTGGACTACCTCAAGCACCGCTACCGCCAGACCCGCTACTCCGTCTCCCTTCCACGCCTCAGGCCCGCCGTCGGGGGCTACGACCCCGCCTACCCCATCGACGACCGCGGTGTGCTGCAGCTGATCCTGGCCTACCGTCTACTGGATCCGCATCTGGAGATCTCGCTCTCGACGCGCGAGTCGGAGACCTTCCGCAACCATGTCCTGCCGCTGGGCATCACGAGCATGAGTGCGGGGAGCCACACCGAGCCGGGGGGCTACGCCGAGCAGCATGAGGATCTGGAGCAGTTCGCCATCGCCGACAGCCGCAGCCCCGCTGAGTTCGTGGCCTACCTGCGCTCTGTCGGCTACGAAGCCGTATGGAAGGATTGGGACAGCTGGCTCTAGCGGCGGAGCGAAGGGGCGAAGGCTGGACGGAGGAGGCCACTGAGCGCTACCAGCGGCAGCTCCTCCTCCCCGAGCTCGGGCTAGAGGGACAGCAGCGCCTCAGCCGCGCTCGGGTAGCCGTCGTCGGCGCAGGCGGTCTGGGCTCCACCCTCCTGCCGCTGCTGGTGGGCGCAGGTGTCGGGCAGCTGCGCCTCTGTGATGGGGATATCGTCAGCCGCAGCAACCTCCCCCGACAGACGCTCTACCGCACGGACGAGCTCGGCGGCAGCAAGGCGCAGCTGGCTGCCGAGCGGCTCCGCGCCCTCAACCCCCACTGCCAGCTCATCGCCTCGGCCGAATACCTCAGCCCTGAGAACGCTCCTCGCCTCCTCGGCGGGGTCAATCTCATCCTCGACGCCACGGACAACGAGCCCGCCCGCCGCTGCATCGACGCCTACAGCCGCAGCGCTGGGATCCCTTGGCTCTATGCCTCGGTCGAAGGCTGGGGCGGGCAGCTGGCGCTCTTCCTCCCCGGGCGTCCTGGCTATGCCGAACTCTTTCCCGAGGCGCCGCCACCCGCCCCGAGCGAGGCGCCCCATAGCTCTGCCCCGCCCGCCACAGCCGAGGGCGGCCGCCCCATCCCCGTGCTGGCGACGACGCCCGCCCTCATCGCCTCGCTGGCTGCCACCGAGGCGCTCAAGTACCTCCTCGGGCTCCCCACGACGCTCGCCGACAGCCTGCTCCTCGTCGACAGCCTCGGGATGCGCCTACAGCGTATCCAGCGCTGAGCCTCTCCCCCACAGTTCGCACCGCCCTCCAGCCCCTGCCGCCTCGCATCACCTCGAGCGCCGCAGGGGCTTTTTCTTGTTCCTTGCGTCCTGCCTCAGCTAGGGACTAAGGCAGGGAGGACGAAGCTCCGACGAAAGATCAGCTAAGGGGGAGGCCTCGCGAGAGATATCAGTAAGGCGGCTGATGGACGTCCATCAGCCTGCTGAGGGGTATCCGTCACGGCGCTGAGGGATATCCCTCACGGAGGCAAGGCAAGGTCATCGCTACGCTCCGCCGCCCTGCGTGCTGCCCTAGGAGGAGCGGGGCAAGGCAGGGCGAGGTGGGTAGCGAGATATTTCGTACCTTTATTTAAGCAAACCAATAGCCCTGCAGCCCATGCTCTACCTATCCATCCTGCTCATCTGCCTCTGCTTCGTCATCTTCGTCCTCCTCTACCAGCGTCAGGCGGCCATCCGTCAGGCGCTCGAGCCCAAGGACGAGCAGCTCCAGCGCCTCGACCTCGAGTGCCAGCGCCTGAGAGGCGAGCTCGCCGAGCGCGCGACCCAGCTCGAGCAGCTGCGGCAGGAGCATAGCCAGCGCCTGCAGCAGCTGGCACGCCTCGAGGAGCAGACCCAGCAGCAGGAGGCCCTCAAGGCCGAGCTCACGAGCCTCCAGCAGGACTACCTCCAGAGCCAGACCAGCCTCAGCGCGCAGAGCCAGGAGCTGCGACAGCTGCGCGAGCAGCTCGCCGCCTCCCGTGCCGAGCAGGTCGAGATCAGCCAGACGCTACGCGAGAGCTTCCGCAACCTCGCCACCGAGGTGCTGCAGGGCCAGCGCGCCGAGCTCAGCACGCGCAACCTCGAGCAGCTCGCCCCGCTCAAGGAGGAGCTCCAGCGCTTCAGCGAACAGGTCGGCAAGGTCTATAATGAGGAGGCCCGCGAGCGCTTCTCCCTGCAGCGAGAGATCATGAAGCTCGTCGAGCGCAGCCAGGAGCTGAGCCAGGAGACCACGCAGCTGACGCAGGCGCTCAAGGGCGACAGCAAAGTACAGGGCGACTGGGGCGAGATGATCCTCGAGCGCATCCTTGAGCAGAGTGGCCTACGGCGCGACGAGGAGTACTTCGTCCAGCAGACCCTACGCGATGCCGAGGGGCGCCTGATCACCACGGAGGACAACAAGGGCGGTCTACGCCCCGACGTGCTGGTAAAGTACCCCAACGGCGGGACGCTCGTCATCGACAGCAAGGTCAGCCTCACGGCCTACCTCAGCTACCTAGCGGCCGAGACCGAGGAGCAGCGCGAGCAGGCCGCCGCCGCGCATCTACTGAGCGTACGCCACCACATCGACGAGCTCGCCGCCAAGCGCTACGAGACGCATACGGCAGGCTCGCCGAACTTCGTCATGCTCTTCATCCCCAACGAGCCTGCCTACATGCTCGCCCTCAGCCGCGACAAGCAGCTCTGGGAGTACGCCTACCGCAAGAACGTCATCCTCATCAATGGCACCAACCTCATCGCCAGCCTCCGCCTGGCGCAGGACATGTGGCAGCGCGAGCGTCAGGACCGCAACGTGGAGCAGATCCTCGAGCGGGCCAATCTCCTCTACGACAAGGTCGTCTCCTTCGGCGACCAGTTCGTCACCCTCGGCGACCGCCTCCAGAAGGCCCTCGAGAGCTACGAGGGGGCGAAGAAGTCCCTTGACTCGGGCCGGGGCAACCTCGTCTCGCAGTTCGAGAAGCTCCGCAAGCTGGGCCTCAATCCCAAGCGCAAGCTGACGGCTGCCCTACGCGGCTCAGAGGACGAGCACGAGGAGGAGGACGAGGAGCAGCAGGAGGCTTAGCCGACCCGCAGCGCGAGGCTTCAGCTGCCTCGGGAGCGCCCTTGATCGTGCTTGCAGCTAAGCGACAGAAAGAGCTTCGCAGCGCCCGCAGCGGGACGCCCTACAGAGCGCCTTAGCCCCGCCCCACCGAGCACGTCCAGCTGAGGCAGAGCCTATTCCCCCCTTAATTGTATATTTGTATAGATTCAATATATTAAGTGCATTATGGCATTCACACTAGGAGACCTAGTCCCCGACCTCCTGGGGACGGACCAAGACGGTCGTGAGGTACGCCGCTCGGACTACCCCGGGCGCAAGATCATCCTCTACTTCTACCCCAAGGACAATACCTCGGGCTGCACCGCTCAGGCCTGCTCGCTACGCGACGGCTACAGCGAGCTGCGCGCCGCAGGCTACGAGATCATCGGCGTCAGCCGTGACTCGGCCAAGAGCCACCAGAAGTTCATCACCCAGCACGAGCTACCCTTCCGCCTCATCGCCGATACCGACGTCCAGCTCAACGAGCTCTTCGGCACCTGGATCGAGAAGAGCATGTACGGGCGCAAGTACATGGGTACCGAGCGTACGACCTTCGTCCTCGACGAGGAGGGACGCATCGAGCGCATCCTGCGCGGCAAGGAGATCTCCACCAAGGAGCACGCCCAGCAGCTGCTCCAGCATCAGTAGTCAATCACACACCCCAATAGCATCATGAGCGAAGAAGTAAAAGACATAAAGGTACGCGGGCTCAAGTCTAAGGACAAGGAGCTCAGCCCCGAGGAGCGCCGCCGACAGGCCCTCGAGACCACCCTCGCAGGCATCGACAAGGCCTACGGCAAGGGCGCCATCATCAACATGGCCGCCCGTCCCACCGAGCAGGTGGACAAGATCCCCACCGGCTCCATCACCCTGGACAACGCCCTCGGCATCGGTGGCTACCCCCGCGGACGTATCATCGAGATCTTCGGCCCCGAGTCCTCGGGTAAGACGACGCTCGCGATCCACGCCATCGCAGAGGTACAGAAGGCGGGCGGCATGGCAGCGATCATCGACGCCGAGCACGCCTTCGACCCCACCTATGCCGAGGCCCTCGGCGTGAACATGGAGGACCTCTACATCTCCCAGCCCGACAACGGCGAGCAGGCCCTCGACATCGCCGAGCGCCTCATCCGCTCGGGGACGATGGACCTGGTGATCATCGACTCCGTGGCGGCCCTTGTCCCCAAGAGCGAGATCGAGGGCGATATGGGCGAGGCCAAGGTAGGGCTGCAGGCTCGCCTCATGTCCCAGGCTCTGCGCAAGATCACGGGCGCCATCAGCAAGTCCAATACGGCCTGCATCTTCATCAACCAGCTGCGTGAGAAGATCGGGGGCAATATGTACGGCCCGAGCGAGACGACCACGGGGGGGAACGCCCTCAAGTTCTACGCCTCGGTACGCCTGGACATCCGCCGCCGCTCGCAGATCAAGGACGGTGACGAGGTGCTGGGGAACCAGACCACCGTCAAGGTCGTGAAGAACAAGGTCGCACCGCCCTTCCGCAGCGCTACCTTCGACATCATCTACGGCGAGGGTATCTCCCGCACGGGTGAGATCATCGACCTGGCGGAGAGCGCCGACATCATCAAGAAGAGCGGCGCCTGGTACAGCTACGGCGCTACCAAGCTCGGGCAGGGACGCGAGGCAGCCAAGACGACGCTGCTCGACAACCCCGAGCTGATGGAGGAGCTGACGGCCAAGATCAACGAAGGCCTCAAGGGCAACAGCATCGCCGCGGGCAAGAAGAAAAAGAGAAGCAAGGACGAAGACGAGGACGACGAAGCCTAGCCGCATGGGAAAGCTCATCATCATCTCCGCTCCCTCAGGTACGGGTAAGAGCACGCTCATCACCCGCTTGATGAGCGAGCACCCCGAGCTCCAGCTGCGCTTCTCCGTCTCGGCCACCAGCCGCGCCCCTCGCGGCGCCGAGCAGGACGGGGTGGAGTACCACTTCTTCAGCCCAGAGGAATTCGAGCAGCGTATCGCCCGCGGTGAGTTCCTCGAGTACGAGGAGGTCTACAGCGGCCGCTACTACGGCACGCTGCGCAGTGAGGTGGATGCACGTCTCTCCGAGGGCGGGCGCGTGATCTTCGACGTGGACTACGTCGGGGGGCTCAACATCAAGCGCGCCTACGGCTCCGAGGCCCTCAGCATCTTCATCCTCCCGCCGAGCATCGACGAGCTCCGCCGTCGCCTCGTAGGGCGCTCCACCGATAGTCCCGAGGTCATCGAGGAGCGTATCGCCAAGGCCGAGCTGGAGCTGAAGCACGCGGGGGAATTCGACCTGCAGCTGGTCAACTCCAACCTCGAGGAGTGCTACGCGCGCTTCTACGACGCCATCAGCCACTTCCTTGCCGAGTAGGCTCCGTCCCCCTACTTACCCAAAAGCCCTCGGGGCGCCCCAGCAGCTGTGCTAGGGCGCCCCGAGGGCTTTATTACTTACTTAGGTGTGAGCGAAGGCTCGCACGCCGTGCCCCTTAGAGCTCCAGCGTACAGATCGCTCCGTAGGGGTCTAGATTAGCGAAGGCCTCTTCCAGTGGACAGAGGCCAAGGGCCACGCGTGCCGCCACCAGCACCCCGCCGTGGGCGAAGGCCAGCACCTCATGTGCCCCCGCGCCCAGCACTTCCTTCCGTGCCGCGAGGCCGCGGACGAAGTCCCCGACACGCTCCACCTGCTCTATGAAGGACTCGCCCCCAGGGGGCGCTACGTGCAGGTAGTCGGCATACCAGCGCTCCAGCTGCGGATCGCGGATGTCCTCGAAGCGCTGCAGCTCCCAGTCGCCGAAGTTCAGCTCCAGCAGGCGCTCATCCAGCTCGGGCTCGTAGCCACAGTAGCGCGCCAGGCGACGGCTGCGGCTGAGCGGGCTGCTGTAGACGGCGCGCGGCGCTTGGCCCTCGAGCAGCAGCCCGAGGCGCTGACGCACGGCATGCGCCTCGTCCATAAAGGTCGGGCGCAGCGGCACGTCCGTACGCCCATAGCAGACGCCCGCAGGGACGTCGACCGAGGTGTGGCGGATGAGGTGGAGGCGCAGCGTGGGCGGCCTCTGATCCTTAGAGTGCATAGCGGTCAAGGAGTGCATACATAGCGAGGACGGAGGCGAGGTAGCAGAGCTCCGAGAGGAGGCAGAGCGCCCCACAGGTGTCACCCGTATAGCCCCCGATGCGGCGGCGCAGATAGGCGATGAGGAGGAGACTTAGCCCCAGCGGCGTCAGCGCTAGGAGGCGCAGCCAGCCGAACTCCTCGGGCAGGCTAAGCAGCACAGCGCCGAGGCTCACAACCAATCCCAGGAGCAGCGGCACCGCGCTCGTCCGTCGGTAGACGACCTGCGTCTTGCTCTGCTCCTCGCGCCGCGCATAGGGCAGCAGCTGCACCTGGAGCTGCGCGGCGAACTTACCCATCAGATCCGCCGCCACCAGCACCCAGGGGAAGGGAACCCCGCCCTCAAGGGCGGTGCTGCTCTCATCATAGAGCAGCAGCGTTTGCGCCATACCCACATAGCAGAGGTAGTAGAGGACAAAGCCGAGGACGGCATAGCTGCCTACATGGCTATCCTTCATGATCGCCAGCACCCGCTCGCGATCGCGCCCCCCGCCGAAGCCGTCGAAGAAGTCCCCCAGCCCATCCTCATGGAAGGCGCCCGTCAGGATCATCCTGCAGCCGAGGGCCAGCACCAGCGCTACCTGCATGGAGAAGAGCTGCGCCAGGAGCCAGTAGCTCCCCGCCAGCGTCAGCGCCGTGAGGATCCCCACGACGGGCCACCAACTGAGGGCGTCCTCATAGTCCTCCTTGGTGAGGCTGCGTAGGCGCCAGAAGGGCAGCCGCGTGAAGAGGCTTGCCGCGGCCACGAGGGCGCCGAGATGTGATCGCTTGTTCATCACGTATCGTATATCATTTACTTATCCTATCGCCTTGCCTTATCCAGCGTGCCCGCCGTATGCCGCGGGCTGCGCTGGGGCAGGCCTCCACTGAGCTCAGTGGCTTAGTACCAGATGTGCCCACGCTCACTCGTCAGCTCGAAGCTCAGCTCCCCACCACGCTGCAGCTCCTCCCAGCTGATGTAGGAGCGGCGTAGGGGCTGGCCATTCAGCCGTACGGACTTGATATAGCGCTTGTCCTGCTGGCGTCCCTCAGCCTTGATGCGCAGCACCGCACCCGAGCCCAGACGCAGGTGCACCTCCTCGAAGAGCGGTGTCGTCAGCTCATAGCGCCCCGACAGCGGATCGAGGGGGTAGAAGCCGAGGGCCGTCATGACGTACCAGGCCGACATCTGCCCGCAGTCCTCATTGCCGCAGAGCCCGCTGGGGCGATCGTTGTAGAGCTGGGTGAGGATATGGAGGTTGATCTCGGCGGTGCGCCAGGGCTGGCGTGCTGCGTTGTAGAGGAAGCTGTTGTGGTGCCCGGGCTCATTGCCATGGGCGTACTGCCCGATCATCCCCGTGGAGAAGATAGGCAGCTCGACCTCCTGCGGCGTCGGGCTGGTGAAGTACTCATCGAGACGACGCGCCAGGCCCTCGGCACCGCCCATCAGCTGCATCATCCCCTCAACATCGTGCTGCACGCTGAAGAGGTACTGATAGGCATTGCTCTCGGTGTAGTCCTTGGTGTAGGCGAAGGGGTTGAAGCTCGCGCGCCAGACGCCCGAGGCACTGCGGGCACGGAAGAAGCCGCGCTCAGCGTCCCAGAGCTTGCGGTAGCTCTGGGCACGTGCCTCGTAGCGCTTCGCCATAGCCTCGTCGCCCATCCAACGGGCATAGGCGGCGATGGCGGCATCATCGTAGGCATACTCCAGCGTCTTGGATACGCTCTCCTCCTCGGTGTCGTAGGGCACGTAGCCCAGACGCTGGTATTCGTCCAGCCCGCGGTAGGCCCGACGCTCGGCCGTGGAGCGTAGCAGCGCCAGGAGGGCCGCCTTATCACGGGGCTTATAGATGCCCTTCAGCACCGCCTCCACGATGACGGGCACCGAGTGGTAGCCAATCATCATATCCGTCTCGGAGGCAAACATCGACCATACGGGCAGGTGGCCGCCGTTCTCACGGCCGAAGTCAACGAGCGAGCGCACGAGGTCGCGGCTCGTCTTCGGGTCAATCAGATTGTAGAGGGGATGCACGGTGCGGTAGGTGTCCCAGAGGGAGAAGGTCGAGTAGGCAGCCTGTCCCTTCGGCAGGCGATGCACCTTGCGGTCCGCTCCGAGGTAGGCGCCCGAGACATCCGAGCTCAGCGTGGGGCAGATCTGCGCGCGATAGAGCGCCGTGTAGAAGGTCGTACGGAGGCTGTCGGGCGTCGACGCCGCGATCTCTACCTGCCCGAGGCGTGCCGCCCACGCAGCTTCGCTCTGTCTGCGGTAGCCGTCGAAGTTATCCCGCGGCGCTTCGGCCGCGAGGTTGGCACGAGCTCCCGCCTCGCTCACCCCAGAGAGGGCGGTCGTCACCGTGATCTGCTCACCCGCCTTGACCTTATAGTAGAGGTAGGCGCGGTGGCTCAGCCCGACGACCTTGCCCTCATGGCGCAGCGTGTCGGTCTTCAGCTCCCAGCGCAGCGGCTGACGCGAGAGGTGCGAGGCGAAAAAGACGCGCTGATCGCGTGCCCAGCCGTCGGAGAAGCGATAGCCCGCGAGCCTACGCCCTCCCTCGGTGACGCGGATCTGACTCGCCGTCGTACGGTCCCAGTTCATCGCCTTAGTGAGGTTGAGGATGATGCAAGCCGAGTCACTCCCACGCTCGAAGGTATAGCGCTGCACGCCCACACGGGGCAGCGCCGTCAGCTCGACGCGGATCTGATAGGGCTGGAGCGTCACGGCATAGTAGCCCGCCCGAGCCTGCTCTGTGCTGTGGCTGAAGCGTGCGTGCACCCCGAGGTACTCCTCCTTCGCCTCCCTGCTATCATCCAGCGCGGGCAGGAGGACGGGCAGGAAGGAGATATCATAGAGGTCACCCGCGCCCGTCCCGCTCAGATGCGTATGGCTGAAGCCCGCGATCGTACTGTCTGGGTAGAAGTAGCCCGCGATGCGGTCCCAGCCTCCGATGCCGTTGTCAGGGCTGAGCTGCACCATCCCGAAGGGTGCCGAAGGGCCAGGGTAGACGTTCCCCACCCAGTCGGTCCCGATGAGGGGATTGACTGCGTAGCTCAGCTGACGAGGCTGGAGCAGCTGTGCCGAGAGCGGTAGCGCAAGAAGGATCGAAAGGAGGGCCAGCCGCACGAGGCGCCCTAGATAGTTAGTCGTAATGTAGCTCATCATCGTTTGTTTAAGTCCCCGCCAGCGGGCTCCGCTAACGGCAGCACTCCTCCCCGGGTCTAGTATCCACGGGAGGGAAGCACCCTCGTCCACCGCCTCCAGAGGCGGCGCAAGGAAATCCGCGGGTTGCCCCGCGCGAGTAGTAAGCAGCCCGCAGCGCTGTGGGCACCGCAGGCCAAGGGTAGAGCCCTGCAGCCCAAGAGCCTAGTCCTCAAGCGAAGCCAAGGCTACTCCGCAAGCCTGCCCAAGTACCCAAGACAGCCCCACAAGCTAGCCCAAGAGAGCCTAGCACGCGAGCTAAAGGCAGTCCCGCAAGCGAGCTCAAACCTCGCCGAAGAGCAGGCAGCCGCACGAGCCGCCTAGGCAGCCGGCTTGTCCGCAGCCTTCGCTCACTGCGCAGAGGCCTAGCTAAGAGCTCCGCTCCACAGGGGCGAGGATCTACTAAAAGCCTTGGACTACGAAGCAGAGACCTAGCCAATCGCTCTATTCCACTGCACCGAGGCTCCACTAAAAACCTTGGACCAAGAAGCAGAGGCCGTACTCAGAGCAGCATCCTGGATCGGAAGCGAGCCTAGCGCAAAGTAGCTCCAGCCCCGAGGCGAGGGGTACAAAAGCAAGAAAGGCGATAACTAGCAGCAGCTAATCATCGCCTCCTCGGATGGGTGAGAACATTGATATGACAGCAGAAGGTAGCACGCGCGCTAAAGGTCCAAAACCTAACACATCTATACGTACATACTACACTAACTATACTAAAGCCCATTTTCAGAACTCCAGAAAGGAGGTGTTCCAGCCGCACCTTCCGGTACGGCTACCTTGTTACGAC
>ERZ772827.114-NODE-114-length-42805-cov-17.012211_pt1 | contig 42805 bp, 37 predicted proteins | sample MGYA00580850_ERZ772827 | MGnify/ENA primary metagenome ERZ772827 (study PRJEB29015, sample SAMEA2737950) | human oral metagenome | biome: human oral; feature: human-associated habitat; material: dental | place: China | collected 2145 ... | reverse complement strand
CGACACCACCCAGCTGCGCCCCAGCCCCACCTCACTACCGCCGGCCGACACCACCCAGCTGCGCCCCAGCCCCACCTCACTACCGCCGGCCGACACCACCCAGCTGCGCCCCAGCCCCACCTCGCTGCCACCGGCCGACACCACCCAGCTGCGACCAGGCAGCCGCGACCTCCCCGCTCCCAGCCGCCAGGCCTGGGCGGCCACCCATCTGCCGCCTCCACCCAGCGGCTCGCTGCCCGACCAGGTGAGCGGTGCTCCCGACGAGCCGCCCGGGTGGACACCACCGTCGCCCGGGTCGGACACGTCGGCCTTCTCCCCCGAGTCGGACTCCGCTGGCCAGGAGCCCGTCTACGTACCGGAGGTCAAGGTTCCGCAGATCCGCAAGGACGTCCTCGAGCCCCTCGGCGAGATCCGGTACCAGGCGCCAGCGGACCCGCCACCGCCACCGCAGCGCCGCTCCCCGGTGCAGCTGTGGATGGTGCTGACCGCGGCCCTCGTGGTCGCGGCCACGGTCGCCGGGGTCCTGGTCTGGCGCAGCACCCGACCGGTGTGGATCGACCCGGCCATCCCCGGCAACGAGCCGGCCAAGATCGCCTACCAGCGCGGCGACCAGGTGGTCGCCGAGTACCTGAACGCCCTGGCCACCGGGGACATCAAGAAGGCGCTGGCGCTGGGCCCGAAGGGCGGCAGCGGCAGCGAGGTCCTGCTCCAGGAGGCGGCGGTACGAGCCTCGATCCAGGACGCGCCGATCTCGAGCATCCAGGTCCCGCCCGCCGACGAGAACGCCTCGCTGATCCATGCCAGCTACCAGGTGGGCTCGCAGGCGGTCCCGGCCGTGTTCCGGGTCGCCCGCGACGATGACCGCAGCTGGCGGCTGGCGAAGGCCACCACCACCGTGGAGATCACGGCCCGGCGCAGCAGCCGGCTTCCGCTCTACATCAACGGGATCGAGATCCCGCCGAACGTCAACCAGCTGGAGCTGGTGCCCGGCTCGTACACCCTCTCCACCCAGCTGCCGTTCGTCGCGTACCTGCCCGACACCAAGTTCACGGTGCAGAACCTCGACTACACCAACCCGATCAAGGACCTCCCGGTGGTGATCACCGAGGCCGGCAGCCAGGCCCTGGTCAAGGCCTCCCGCACCTCGCTCAACAACTGCATGAACTCCCACGCCCTGTCCCCCCCGAACTGCCCGTTCCGGTGGGAGATCCCCACCGGGTTCGAGCCGGACCTGAACACCATGAGCTACACCCCGAGCCAGGCCGACGCGGTCTCCGGAGCCACCTGGACGGTGTCGGCCTCCGACCAGGCCCTGGCCCAGACCGTGGTCCGGGTCGCAGGCAAGATGACGATCCGGTTCAAGGGGCAGCCGACGCTGAGCGAGAACGCGTACGACGGGCAGTGGACGATCACCGCCGACATCACTAAGCTGCGGGCTGAGGACCTCGACGTGCAGTGGAACAAGGCGCGATAGCGCAGCCACTAGTATGAATGGGTGACTGACTGTCTTCTCGACTCCGTTGACCCCGAGATCCGCCCGGCCGACGACCTCTACCGCCACGTCAACGGCTCCTGGCTGAAGACCGCCGAGATCCCGGACGACAAGCCGATGAACGGCGTCTTCACCCAGCTGCGGGACGCCTCCGAGCAGGCCGTTCACACCATCCTGGACGAGCTGGTCGCCGCCGACCCCGCCAGCCTGAGCGCCGAGGAGACCAGCCTGGCCACCCTGTACGCGGACTTCATGGACGCTGACCGGGCCGAGCTGCTCGACGCCCAGCCGCTGCAGGAGCTGCTGCAGCGGGTCGACCGGATCGACTCCGTGGCCGCCCTGCAGTCGCACCTCGGCTGGTCGCTGCGGCACCAGGTGGGGTCGCTGCTGAGCACCGAGGCCGAGGCTGACCCGGGCAACCCCCGCCGCTACGTCTGCTTCGCGGCTCAGGACGGGCTGGGGCTGCCGGACGAGTCGTACTACCACCAGCCGGAGCACGCCGAGGTGCGCCAGGAGTACCGCCGCCATGTCGAGCGGAGCCTGGCGCTGGCCGGGCTGGCCGACCCGGCCGGGCAGGCCGACGCGGTGCTGGCCCTGGAGACTGAGATCGCCGCCTGCCACTGGGACCTGGTCCGGACCCGCGACATGCGCGAGATGTACAACCTGCGCAGCACCGCCGAGCTGGTCGCCGAGGCACCCGGCTTCGGCTGGGAGCGGATCCTCGATGGTGCTGGGATGCGGGGCCGCTTCGACGAGGTGGTCAGCTGCCAGCCCAGCTTCTTCTCCGACGTGGCGGCGCTGCTCACCGAGGACCGGCTCGAGGCCTGGCGCTCCTGGGCCCGCTGGCAGCTGGTGTCGTCGCTGTCGCCGTACCTGTCGTCGCGTTTCGTTGAGGAGTCGTTCAGCTTCTACGGCCGTACTCTGCAGGGCACGCCGCAGCTGCGGGAGCGCTGGAAGCGGGGCGTGGCGCTGGCCGAGCAGACCATGGGCGAGGCGATCGGGAAGATCTACGTCCGCAACCACTTCAGCCCGGCCGCCAAGGAGCAGATGGACCAGCTCGTGGCGAACCTGGTCGCCGCGTACCGCGAGTCAATCAGCAGCCTCGACTGGATGGGGGCCGAGACCAAGGCCGAGGCCCTCGCCAAGCTGGCGAGCTTCAGGCCCAAGATCGGCTACCCGGCGGCCTGGCGTGACTACAGCGCGCTCGAGGTCCGGGCCCACGACCTGGTCGGCAACGTGCTGCGGGCGGCCTCCTTCGCGACCGACTACGCCTTGTCGAAGCTGGGTGGCGAGGTTGACCCCGACGAGTGGCTGATGTACCCGCAGACCGTCAACGCGTACTACCACCCGCTGCGCAACGAGATCGTCTTCCCGGCGGCGATCCTGCAGCCGCCGTTCTTCTCCCCCGACGTCGACGACGCGGTCAACTACGGCGCCATCGGGGCGGTGATCGGGCACGAGATCGGGCACGGCTTCGACGACCAGGGCTCCACCTGCGACGGCGCGGGGCAGCTGCGGAACTGGTGGACCGACGAGGACCGGGCCGCCTTCGAGCAGCGGACCGCCGCCCTGGTCGGCCAGTACGACGCCCTGGAGCCGGAGCAGACGCCCGGCCGTACGGTGAACGGCAGCCTCACGATCGGCGAGAACATCGGCGACCTGGGCGGGCTGGCGATCGCGGTCAAGGCCTGGCGGCTGGCCGGCGGCGAGCAGGCCGAGCCGGTCGGCCCGTACACCGGGCTGCAGCGGCTCTTCCTCTCCTGGGCCCGGATCTGGCGCAGCAAGCTGCGCGACGAGCTCATGGCGCAGCGGCTGGCGACCGACCCGCACTCACCGCCCGAGTTCCGCTGCAACCAGATCGTGCGCAACCTGGACGACTTCTACACCGCCTTCTCCGTGGTCGAGTCCGACCGGCTGTACCTGCCTCCCGAGCAGCGGGTCACCATCTGGTGAAACCCTGCCGGGCGGGACCGGCGGCGGGCACTACGGTGTGCTTCCGGAGGCACTGGGCCCGGAAAGGAAGCACCATGACGCGACTCGGCGCCCGTCTGGCGGGGGCACTAGCGGTCACCCTGGCCGCGGCCCTGACCGCCTGCGGCAGCACCACAGCCGGAGGGTCGAGCGGCGGCGAGACCACGTACCGGGTCGGGATCACCCAGATCGTGTCCCACCCGTCCCTGGACGCCGCCCGGGAGGGTTTCAAGAGGGCCCTCACCGATGCCGGGGTGAAGGTCACCTACGACGAGCAGAACGCGCAGGGTGACCAGGCCACGGCCACGTCGATCGCGGCGAAGTTCGGCTCCGCCAAGCTCGACCTGGTGCTGGCCATCGCCACCCCCACCGCGCAGGCCTCGGCGCAGGCGATCACCAAGACCCCGATCCTGTTCACCGCGGTCACCGACCCGGTCGCTGCCAAGCTGGTCGCCTCGAACGAGGCGCCCGGGTCGAACATCACCGGCACCACCGACCTGAACCCGGTCGCCGAGCAGATCGCCCTGATCAAGAAGATCAAGCCGTCGGCCACCTCGGTCGGCATCCTGTACTCGTCGGGCGAGGTGAACTCCCAGGTCCAGGCCGACGCCGCCAAGAAGGCCGCCCAGGAGCAGGGCCTGACGGTGGTCGAGAAGACCGTGACCGCCACCGGTGAGGTGGGGCAGGCCGCGGCCGCGCTGGGCACCGACGCGGTCTACGTCCCGACCGACAACACGGTGGTCTCCGGCCTGGCCTCGGTGGTTCAGGTCTGCGAGCAGAAGAAGCTGCCGCTGGTGGTCGGCGAGGGTGACTCGGTGGCCAAGGGCGGCGCGATCACGTACGGGATCGACTACTCCCAGCTCGGCTACCAGACCGGGCAGATGGCGGTCCGGATCCTCACCCAGCAGGCGAAGCCCGCGACGATGCCGGTGGAGAAGCAGAAGGACCTCAAGGTGTACGTGAACCAGGCCGCCGCCCAGCGGATGGGCCTGACGCTCCCGGACGCGCTGCTTGAGGGCGCGGAGGTCGTGGGCTGACCTATGCTGGCCGCGCTTGACCTGGGCCTGGTCTACGGACTGATGGCCCTGGGAGTGTACCTCACCTTCCGGGTGCTGGACTTCCCCGACCTGACCGTTGACGGCAGCTTCACGACCGGGGCTGCGGTAGCGACGACCGGCATCCTGGCCGGCATCAACCCGTGGTGGGCGACCGCGCTGGGCGGCACCTGCGGGCTGGTGGCGGGCACCTGTACGGGGCTGCTGCACACTCTGGGCCGGATCAACCCGCTGCTGGCGGGGATCTTGACCCAGATCGCGCTGTACTCCATCAACCTGCGGATCATGGGCCGGTCGAACCTGCCGCTGCTGCGGACCGACACCCTGCTGTCGGGGATGCGCGACGCCGACCTCTTCGGCACCTGGGTCTCGGTGCTGGTGCTCGCGGCGGTCGCCGTGGTGGCGATGCTGGTGCTGGACTGGTTCTTGAACACCGACCTCGGGCTGGCGCTGCAGGCGACCGGCGACAACGAGCGGATGATCCGCAGCCAGGGAGTCTCGACCCGGGCCACCAAGACCCTGGGCCTGGCCCTGTCGAACGGGCTGGTCGCCCTGGCCGGCGCGCTGATCGCCCAGTACCAGGGCTTTGCCGACATCGAGATGGGGATCGGCCTGATCGTTGCCGGCCTGGCCTCGGTGATCCTGGGGCAGGCCCTGGTTCCGAGCCGCCGGTTCATCCTGGCGACCTTCGCGGTGGTGCTGGGCTCGGTGGTCTACCGCCTGGTGATCCAGCTGGCGCTGGAGGTCGGGCTGAACCCCAACGACACCAAGCTGATCTCGGCCGTTCTGGTGGTGGTGGCGCTGCTGGTGCCTCGGCTGGGAGTCTTTCGCCGGATGCGGGCCCGAGCCAAGGACCGGGCCCTGGCCCAGGCCGCGCAGGGGGTCTGAGTGCTGTCGGTCGAGGGGGTTACCAAGGTCTTTGCCCAGCACACCGCCAACGAGAAGGTGGTGCTGCGGGACCTGTCGCTCAGGCTAGATCCCGGTGACTTCGTCACCGTCATCGGCTCCAACGGGGCCGGCAAGTCGACGCTGCTGAACCTGATCGCCGGCGAGTACCGCCCGGATCAGGGCCAGATCTGGATCGACGGCCGCAACGTCACCCGGATGCCGGACCACAAGGTGGCCCGCCTGGTGGGCCGGGTCTTCCAGGACCCGCTGGCCGGGACCGCGCCGCACGGCACGATCGAGCAGAACCTGGCGATGGCGTACGCCCGGGGCCACCGGCGGGGGCTGCGGACCGGGGTCACCCACGCCAAGCGGGCGGTCTTCCGTGAGGAGCTGGCCCGTCTGGAGCTGGGGCTGGAGGACCGGCTGAAGACCGATGCCGGTCTCCTGTCGGGAGGCCAGCGCCAGGCACTGAGCCTGGTGATGGCGACCTTCGGCAGCCCCCGGCTGCTGCTGCTGGACGAGCACACGGCGGCGCTGGACCCGCAGCGGGCCGAGCTGATCCTGCGGCTCACGGTCGACGCGGTGCAGCGTCACGAGCTGACCACGCTGATGGTCACCCACAACATGCAGCAGGCCCTGGAGGTGGGCAACCGGCTGGTGATGATGCACGAGGGCCAGATCATCTACGAGCTGAGCGGCCAGCAGAAGCGCCAGGCCAGCGTGGACGACCTGATGGCGCAGTTCCGCCGGGTCAAGGGCGAGCTGGCCGACCGCAGCCTGCTCTCCTGAGCCTCAGCCCACGACCTGGCGGCAGACCGCCGCGACCCGCTCCCCTAGCCAGGCCTGGTGCCTCGGCAGCCGGTCCAGCAGGGGCGCCGCCTCGGGCCAGGCCTCACCCAGCCGGGCCGCGGTATCGACGACGGCCTGGTTCGTCGCTGCCACCGGCGCCCCGATCGTACGAGCCAGGTGCTCGAAGGCGGCCGGGGTGACCGCGTCGAGACGACGAGACCGGCCGAGCCTGAGCGCCAGGTCCTCCGCCCCGTCCGGCAGGTACGCAGCAGTGGAGACCAGGTCGTACGCCGGGGCGAGGACCGGCAGCCGCGGGTCCCGGTAGATCAGCGACAGGTTCTTCAGGTGGAGGTCACCGTTGCCGATCGCCCAGGAGAAGAACAGCCGCCGTACCAGCTCCAGGTACGAGGCCTCGTCCCGGCCGCGGTAGACCAGCGCGGCGACGGTGGCGTACGTGCCGCGGTACTTGTCGTCGGGGTAGAAGCCTCGGACCTGGGCCAGGTCCTCGGTGTGGATCCGGCGCTGCCCGTCCCGGTCGAAGCGGCGCACCGCGTACGCCACCTCCTGGCCCGCTGGCCAGGCCGCCTCCGGCAGGGGTGGCAGCTCGTCGCGGTGGTAGAGGCGAGTCTCGGGGGTCTCGATGCCGCAGCGCGCAGCCAGGCTCATCATCGCGTGCTCGTTGAACGGGAGGCCCGGGAACCCGGCGTCCGGCATCTTGACGATCCAGTCCCCCTCCTGGTCTGCCGCAGGCACGGTGAGCCGGTCGTGCTGGCCCAGCAGCGAGAACTTGAGCGCTACCCCCGCCAGGCTGAACCGCAGCGGTCCCTGGTAGTCGGACCGGGACGGCGGCGGCTCCACCCGGTCCGGCTGCCAGGTCGGGTCGACATCGTCGCTGGGCTCCACCACCACCGCCCCGGGCAGCCCCAGGCCTAAGCGGACCAGCAGCTGCAGCTCCCGGCGCTCGTTGACCCCCGCGTCCAGGGCGACCCACTCGCGCAGCCGGCCCTCCGGGAGCAGGTTGGAGAACCACGGTGGCAGCCGGAGCGCTGCCGCTACCCGGGCTCGCGGACGGTTCTCGAAGCCGAGGCCGAGGACCGGCCGCCGTGGGTCCTCCCAGTAGCCGTCCTGCCACTCCAGCCAGGTGTAGTCGCCGCGAGCGAACAGGCGTGCCACGGTGCGCCCACCCAGCAGCACCCGATAGGTCTGGATCATCGGGCTCAGTCCTCCCGGGCATCGTCCTCGTCGTCGAAGTCGTACGACTCCAGCGGCGCCGAGGCGTCCAGGCCCTCCTGGGTCTTCGACATCAAAAAGTCACTCACCACCTGGTGCAGCCGGGTCTCGCGCTGCTGCACCATCTCGTTCGGGTCTGACTCGTCGCCAAGCAGGTGCGACCCCCGCACGTCCTCAGACCACCGCTGTGGCTCGCGCACCACCTCGATCGGGATCCCCGGCATGATGACCCGGTTGCCGAGAGAAGGGCGCAGCTCGTCGCGCAGCTCGGCTCTGGGAACCATCTCCGGGCAGGCCCGGCTGGGGCTGGTGTCTTCCCAGAGCTCCAGAGCCAGGTCGGCCCGGTCGAAGGGCTGCTCGGTGTCTGGCGACTTCCCGTGCCGAGCCCACAGGGCGCAGAGCATGATCCGACCGGCGGCCGTGCTGGCCCTGAACCTGCTGGGACTCAGGTCGAGCCGCTGCTTGCCCCGCATGCGGTCCAGCAGGCTTTGGACCGACTCATGCTCCTGGCCGGGAATGATGCATGCTGACAGCATCCTAATAGCCTGGGTCGTGCCTCCTGCTACTTGGTACGGGCCAGTGCGGGCCGCAGTCCAGAACCACCGGACCAGAAGGTCCTGGTTGCGGGGAGCAGGGTCGGGGAAGTGCGCGAAGAACCGCGTCAGCACGATCAGCAGGTAGCGGTACGGCAGGAAGCTGAAGTGAGGTACCCCCACCGGGTCCTGCAGGAAGCGGATGGTCTTCTCCAAGGCCTCGAGAGCCCCCCGCTGCGCCTGCTGCTGATCCTCGCCAGGAAAGTCGCTGTCGCGGTCGCTGGCGTCGTCGAACTCGTGGTGAATATCGCGGTACACATCAGGGCGACGACGCGCCAGAAAGGCGTGCAGCACCGTGTCCAGGTCGGGCAGCCCCCACTCCAGGCGGTCTCGGATCTCGGTCGCGATCAAACCCAGGTCCACCTGCTCAGAACTGGGTCGCCGCTCCGAGAACAGTCCGCGGAAGACCTCGGCCCGGGTCAGGCGCTTACCAGAGCTGTTCATCCGGTCATAGATCTGCCTCAGCACGTCCTCGTCCTGCGACGACACCACATAGGCCGGGACATGGAACTCACGTAGTCGTTGGGTAACCCCGTTGATCTCGTCGATCCGGTCGGTGTAATGGGGGTGCTCCGCCACCCAGCGCAGCACCTGCTTTAGCTCAAACAGGACCGGGAGTGGGATCACGTCCGCCGCTGAGTCGTTGCGACGGGCCGCTCGGACTTCTCCATGACGCAGGTCGTAGACCAGGGCGAACTTTCCGTCTCGGCCGGCCCTAGAGTCAAAAACATTGAGAAAGGTCGTGATCCGCTGCTGGCCGTCAACGACATAGAACGCCTCCGTGAACCCGGGGGCATCGATCGTCACCCCGCCCAGCTGGACGGCCGCAGCCTCAGCCTCGTGGCTCCACAGCAGCAGGCTCCCGATCGGGAACCCTCGCACCACACTGTCCAGCAGTGACACGGCATCGGAAGTCTGCCATCGCAGACCGCGCTGGAAGGGGGGCACCCGGACCTTCCCCTGCCGCACTAGGTCGACCAGGTGGGCCAGGGGGAAGGTACGCGCGCTGGGCTGCGCACTCAGATCTCTGCTCATATTCCCTCCGCAGGTGTGCTCGCTTCAGTCTGCCAGCACTCGCTTGGGCAGCCACTCACCAGAGCCCGGAGCTGCCGCGGCGGTGAGAGCCGACGAGGTGGGTGTCGACGATCCCGATGGCCTCCATCATGGCGAAGACCGTGGTCGGGCCGACGAACCGGAAGCCCTCCCGCTTGAGCCGCTTCGAGAGGGCCTGGGACTCAGCAGACTGGGTGGGGACCTCGGCCAGGCTGGTCGGGGCCGGGGTCTGGGCCGGCTGGTACGACCAGACCAGTCCCGCCAGGCCGCCCTGCTTGCGCAGCCGGACCGTCGCGGCCGCATTCGTGACCGCGGCCTGGATCTTGCCGCGGTGCCGGATGATCCGCGAGTCGGCCAGCAGCCGCTCCACCTGGGCCTCGCCGAAGCCGGCGACCTGGTCCGGGTCGAAACCGGCGAAGACCTCGCGCAGCGCCTCCCGCTTGCGCAGCACGGTCAGCCAGGACAGGCCGCACTGGAAGGCCTCCAGGCAGAGCCGCTCGTACACGCCCTGCTCGTCGCGGACCGGCACTCCCCACTCGGTGTCGTAGTAGTCGCGCAGCAGTGGGTCGCTGGCCGCCCAGACTGGCCGGGCCAGGCCGTCGGCCCCGGTCACCAGGTCGTTCACGGTCCTACCGTACGGGGGCACCGCCGGTCCTGGCTGCCGAGACCAGCCCGTCCGGCCGTACGATCGGGCCATGACCGACCGCGCCCAGCAGCAGCAGATCATGGACGAGCTGGAGGTGGTGCAGGACTTCGACGCCACCCGGGAGATCGAGCACCGAGTCGGTTTCCTCGTCGACTACCTGCGCCGTACCGGCGCCAAGGGGTACGTGCTGGGGATCTCCGGCGGGGTCGACTCCAGCGTCGGCGGCCGGCTCGCCCAGCTCGCCTGCGAGCGGGCCCGCCAGGAGGGCCTCGAGGCCCGGTTCGTAGCGATGCGGCTGCCGTACCAGGTGCAGCGCGACGAGGCCGACGCCCAGCGGGCGCTGCGGTTCATCCGGCCCGACGAGTCGGTGACGGTGAACATCGGCCCGGCCACCGACGCGATGTGGGCCGAGGTGGTCGCCACCGGCGCCGCCGACGAGCCGAGCCTGAGCGAGTTCGTCAAGGGCAATGTGAAGGCCCGGCAGCGGATGATCGCCCAGTACACGCTGGCCGGTGCCCGCGGCCTGCTGGTCGTCGGGACCGACCAGGCCGCCGAGGCGGTCGTCGGCTTCTACACCAAGTACGGTGACGGCGGCGCCGACGTGACCCCGCTGACGGGGCTGCCGAAGCGGCGGGTCTGCGAGATCGCCACCGCTCTCGGCGCCGAGCCGGAGCTGGTCGACAAGGTTCCCACCGCCGACCTGGAGGGCGACCGGCCGCTGCAGCCCGACGAGGTCGCCCTCGGAGTCAGCTACACCGAGATCGACGACTACCTGGAGGGCAAGCCGGTCTCGCCGGAGTCTGAGCAGACGATCCTGGGCTGGCACCGGCGTACGGCGCACAAGCGGGCGCTGCCCGTCACCCCCGGCCGGCTCCCTCGGCCGTAGCCTCCGCGCTGCGCGGAGCCGCCGCCCGGTCCGGCTGGTGCGGACCGAGTGGCGGGTCGCCCCAGCGGTCGGCAGCCGCCTGGTGGACAGCCGATGCCGGCAGCGGCACCGGGCTCACGGAGACCGGCGAGATCGGCTGGGCAGGGCCACCCTGGGCCGGCGAGCTCACCGGGCCGGTCCCGGGCGGCGCTTCTCCGTCCGGCTGCTGCTCCGCTGGTTCCCCGGTCTCGGTCGGTGCCCACGCCTGGTCCTGGGCTCCGGCCTCCACCGGAACCGCAGCGGCGGCGGACCCCTGCTCACCTGGGTCGTCGGCGAGGGCCGGTGGTGCCGCTTCTGGTGCCGCTTCTGGTGGCGGCTGGTCGGTGACCACCGGCGCCGGCGCCTCGGCCGAGGCTGCCAGCCCGGTGCTGGGCGACTCGGGCGTGCGGGGCTCGACAGCGAACGGAAGCCGCAGGCCGACCCGGGTCGCGGTCTTGGCGGTCCGCAGCCAGGCCTGCCCGCCGTGCGCGTCGGCCACGGCCCGGACCACGGCCACCCCGAGACCCATCCCGTTCTGGGCGATCGCCGCCGCGTCGGTGTCGGGGTCCTCCAGGGCGGCCTGGACCTGCTCGGCGGCTACCGCCCGCCCAGGGCTGACCACCCACAGCTCAAACCAGCCCTCGCGGTCGGAGCAGAGCGCCGAGCCCAGTCTGAGAACCCGCCGCTGCCCCGCCTCGGCGTCGGCAGCGACCGCGAGCTGGCGTACGGCGGTCGTGACCCAGTCCGGGTCCAGCCAGGCCTCGACCTCGGCCACCTGCAGCAGCTGCCAGCGCTCGGGGCTCTTGGCCGAGACCTCGGCGAAGACGGACCGGGTCAGCTGGTCCACAGCCACCAGCCGGGGAGTCAGGGCGCCGGGTCGGCTGACCCGGGCCAGCATCTCCAGGTGGTGCAGGGTGCTGCCCATCAGCTCTACCTCGGCCTGGGTGCGCCGCAGCAGCCGGGCCCGCTGCCGCTCGGTCCCGGCCTGCCCGAGGGCGGCGAGGTCCCGGGCGAGCCGACGGCGGGGAGCGCCGAGCCACGACTGCACCTGGGACACGAACCGGTGCTGGGCTGCGTACGCCTCGTCGAGCTCGGTCTGGAGAGCTGCCCGCTCCTGCGCCGCAGCGGTGGTCAGCCGCTGCAGCTGGCGGCCGGTCAGCACCCAGGTCGCAGCGGTCACGGTCACCAGCCCGAGCAGGGCGGCCAGGGCGAGCAGCAGCACGCGCTGGCGGACCACCAGCCCCTCTGAGCGGGTGAAGCAGACGACCAGGATGGTCCCGGTCTGGGCCCCGGCATCGGTCTGAATCTGGACCTGCCGGCGCCCCCAGCGCAGCTCGCCCTGCTCGGTGTCGACCACGCCCGAGGCGCCGGGCGACTCGAGCAGCCGCTGCAGCCGGGCCTGGTCGGCGACCAGGCGCCGCCCCAGGTCCGACCCGGTGCCGTCGGCCACGGCGGGCGTCTGGCCGGGGCCAGCGATCCCGATGATCGCCTGCCCGGGGGACGGGGCCTGGGTCGCCACGTACCGCTCCACCAGAGTCGCCATCGAGCTGAACCGGCTTCCGGTGGTGGGGTCAACCCCGTCCCGAGCGAAGCCTTCCAGCTCCTGCAGCTGCTGCTCAATGGCCGAGTTCGCTGCCTCGGCCACCTGACGCAGCATGAGCGCGTACGCGAAGAGCGTGACAGTCAGCAGGGACAGAGCGGTCAGAGCAGCGACCCACACCGTTGTCCGAGCCCGAGCCGAGCCCACCGGAGCGGGTCTGGCACGAGAACCGGCCACCATCAGTCCTCGTCGTCCCCGTCGTCGTAGTCGTACCAGTACGGACCGCGGTCACGGTCTCGCCAGCGGTCGCGGTCACGGTCTCGCCACCGGTCGCGGTCACGGTCCCGCCACCGGTCACGGTCACGGTCCCGATCGTGGTCCCGCCACCGCTCACGGTCATCACTGTGCCGGGTGGAGGTCGGCTCAGGCGCCGGTGGCGGCCAGGTGGTGGTCTGCGTTGTGGCCGTCCGGGTCGGTGCCGGCTGAGGCGCCGTCGGGCGAGTCGTCCGGTGAGATGGCGTCGACTTCGCCCTGGTGGTGGCTGACGTGGGCGGAACCGTGGGTGTCGGCTCGGGAGCCGATGCGGAGGGCAGCGTGGGCAGAGGACTCAGGGGAGCCGAGAGTGCAGGGCTGGTCTGCGACGCGTCCACCGATACCGTGCTGTCCGCTACGTCGGGGGGCCCCACCAGCGAAAGCAGGACCGGCCCCAGCAGCGCCATCACGACGGGGACCCCCAAAGCCCCGTAGCGCAAGACCTGGCGTTGGTGCATGTGCTCATCTTGTCAGGTGCTGTCGGACCACCGCCAGCCACCTACCCCTCGCCGCCGGCCCCCGGACTGCACCCTGAGCAGGGGGAATCCTCACCTGCTGCGGGTGACCACCGTCGTGCACAGGTCCGCGAGACCCCGTTTCGCTGCCCCGTCAGGAATCGGGGCCAGGTGGCCGCGAGCCACCTCGGCGCGCCGGGTGATCTCGTCCCGTGCCCGGTCAACGGCCGGGTGGTGAGCCAGCAGCTCCAGGGCCCGAGCCACCTCCGAGTCCGACAGGGGCCGGGACACCAGGTCCCGCAGCTCGTCGGTGGCGGGAACGTCCCCGCGGGCCAGGTACAGGGTCGCCAGAGTCAGCACCCCCTCGCGCAGGTCGGTCCCCCGGGTCTTGCCCGACACCTCACTGGTGATGTCGATCAGGTCGTCGCTGAGCTGGAAGACGATCCCGATCTCCTCCCCGAACCGGGTCAGGGCGTCCAGCTGCTCCTCGGGCAGCCCGGCCACCATCCCCCCAAACCGGGCCGAGCCGGCGATCAGCGAGCCGGTCTTGTCGGCGATCACGTCGAGGTAGTGGTCCAGCCGGTCACGCTCCCGCGGCCCCAGGAGCTCGGCGATCTGCCCCTGCACCAGCCGGGCGAAGGTGTCGGCCTGGACCGCGACGTAGTCGGCTCCCAGGGTGGCCACGATGCTCGACGCCCGGGCGAACAGCAGGTCGCCCACCATGATCGCGACCGAGTTGTCCCAGACCGCGTTCGCCGACGGTGCCGCCCGGCGCAGCTCGGCCGAGTCCATCACGTCGTCGTGGTACAGCGAGGCGACGTGGGTCAGCTCGACCACCATGGCGGCCCGCTCGACCCGGTCGTCATCGACAGCTACGCCCCGGTCAGCGCCGGTCCCGGCCGCCAGGGCGACCAGCATCGGGCGAAACCGCTTCCCGCCAGCCAGGGTGAGGTGGCGGGCCACCTCGGTCACAAACGGGGTGTCGGCGCCCGTCGCCTGCTGCAGCCGGTCCTCCACGGCAGTCAGCCGCCGCCGCACCCACTGGTGCAGCTCCTGGTCTGGTTGGCTCACACTCACCTCAGCAGTTGTACCCCAGCAGTGGCCAGGTCCAGCGCCCACCCCGGGGCCAGGCCCAGCACCAGGGTCGCCGCTGCGCAGACCACGACCACGACGATCGTGGCCAGGCCTGGCGCGGCAACCTCACCGGACTGCTCGTCCGGCTCCTGGAAGTACATCACAGCGATCAGCCGCAGGTAGAAGTAGGCCCCTACCAGACTCATCAGGACCGCGACCAGCACCAGCCACCAGTACCCACCGCGCCACGCAGCCGCGAAGGCAACCCACTTGCCGATGAAGCCGGCCGTCAGCGGGATCCCCGCGAAGCTGAGCAGGAAGAGGGTCATCACGCCCGCGACCCAGGGGTGCTTGCGTCCCAGCCCGGCCCAGGAGCTGATCGCGTTCTGCTCCACCGGGCCGGTCCGCACCATGGTCACGACGGCAAAGCCGCCCACGGTGGCGAAGCCGTACGCCAGCAGGTAGAAGGCGATCGAGGAGACGCTGCCGGCCTGGCCGGGCAGCAGCCCGGTCTCGGGGGTGACCGCACCGACGACCGGCGCCAGCAGGAAGCCGGCGTGCGCGATCGACGAGTACGCCAGCATCCGCTTCACGTCACGCTGCACGACGCCGAGTACGACACCCAGGCCCATGGTGACCGCGGCGATCCCGGCGAGCAGCGGCTGCCAGTCCCAGCGCATCGCGCCCAGAGCCACGTACAGGACCCGGACCAGTGCGGCGACCGCGGCGATCTTGGTGCAGACCGCCATGAAGCCGGTGACCGGGGTCGGGGCGCCCATGTAGACGTCCGGGGTCCAGGAGTGGAACGGCACCGCGCCCACCTTGAACAGCAGCCCGACCATCACCATCAGCATCCCGGCCAGCAGCAGCGCCTGGCCCTGGTGGTCGACCTTGATCGCAGCGTCGATCGCCGAGAAGGAGAAGCCGCCCGCGTAGCCGTACAGCAGCGCCGCGCCGAACAGGAAGATCGCGCTCGACAGCGAGCCGAGCAGGAAGTACTTCAGCGCCGCTTCCTGGCTCAGCAGCCGCCGGCTGCGGGCCAGGCCACAGAGCAGGTACAGCGGCAGCGAGAAGATCTCCAGCGCCACGAACAGCATCAGCAGGTCGTTGGCGGCCGGGAACAGCAGCATGCCAGTCACCGCGAAGAGCAGCAGCGGGAAGACCTCGGTGTGCTCGACCCGGGCCGAGACCGCGTCCCGCTCGGCCCCCGAGCCCGGCACCGCCGCCGCCATCGGGGTGAAGGCGGTCACCCCGCCGTACAGCTGCCGCTCAGCGAACAGCAGCACGCTCAGCAGCGCAAAGACCAGCACCAGGGCCCAGAAGAGCTGGGTCGGGCCGTCCACGGCCAGGGCACCCACCCCGGCCAGGGACTGCCAGTCCTCGCCCCAGCGCCACCACAGCAGGCCCAGCGCCCCCAGCAGACCAGCCACCGAGATGGTGACCTGGGCCTCGTCGCGCAGCCGGCGCGGTACGAAGGCCTCGAGCAGCACCCCCAGGCAGGCGGTCAGAAAGACGATCAGGACCGGGCTGAGCAGGGCAGCGCCGATGTCAACAGCCGGGATCATCGCTTGCCTCCTACGGCGGGAGCCGGGTCAGTCATGCCGACCGACGCGACGGCCTGTTTCGCGACCGGGGCCACCAGGTCGAGCACCGGCTTGGGGAAGAACCCGGTCAGCAGCAGCAGGGCGATCACCGGGACCATCGCCAGCCGCTCCAGCCTGGTCAGGTCATGCCTGACCGTGTCCCGGACCTGGTCGGTCACCGGGCCGGTACAGACGCGCTGGTACATGATCAGGATGTACAGCGCGGCCAGCACCATGCCGAGAGAGGCGACCGCCGCCACCCAGGGCCAGCGGCTCCAGGCCCCGGCCAGGACCAGGAACTCCCCGATGAAGCTGCCCATGCCTGGCAGCGACAGCGAGGCCAGGCCACCGACCAGCAGCACCCCGGCGGCGACCGGCGCCACCAGGATCACGCCGCCGAAGTCACCGATGTCGGCGCTGCCGCGACGCCTCGCAAGGTAGCCGACGGCGAGGAAGAGCACCGCGGTGGAGAAGCCGTGGTTGAGCATGTACACCGCGCTGCCCTGCACTGAGGCCGTCGTGAAGGCGAAGATCCCCAGCACCATGAAGCCGAAGTGGCTGACCGAGGTGAACGCCACCAGCCGGAACAGGTTGCGCTGCCCGATCGCGGCCAGCGCCCCGTACAGGACCGACAGCACCGCCAGGCCCACGATGTACGGGGCAGCCCTGGTCGACGCGGCCGGGAACAGCACCAGGCAGAACTTGATCATCCCGAAGGTGCCGATCTTGTCCAGGATCCCGACCAGCAGCGTCGAGGTGCCCGGCGTGGCCTGCTCGGCAGTCGACGGCAGCCAGGTGTGCACCGGCACCATCGGGGCCTTGATCGCGAAGGCGATGAAGAACGACCAGAACATCGCCGTCTGCAGCCAGCCGCCGACCCCGAGGTGGGCCAGGTCGGCCAGCAGGTAGCTCGCCGGTCCCTGCTGAGCCGAGGCGTAGCCGAGCCCGATCACGCCGAAGAGCATGACCAGACCACCGGCCAGGGAGTACAGCAGGAACTTCAGGGCCGCCTGGGCGCGCCGGGGCCCGCCCCAGCCGGCGACCAGGAAGTACATCGGGATCAAGGTGGCCTCGAAGACGATGTAGAAGAGCAGCACGTCGGCGGCCAGGAACACGTACAGGGCCAGCGACTCGAGGACCAGCACCAGGGCGGTGAAGGTGCTGCCGCTCCAGCGGCCCTCGTCGTCGCGGGGCCGCTCGGCGACCAGCACCACGGGCACCAGCAGCGCGGTCAGCAGCACCATCAGCAGCCCGAGGCCGTCCAGGTCGAGGGCATAGTACGCGCCGAGGGCCCGGATCCACACGACCTGCTCGGCGAGGCTCCTGCCGGACAGGTAGAGCAAGCCCACGAACGCGGCCAGCGCCAAGGTGGCCAGGCTGACCACCAGGCCGACGGCCCGCCCGGCCGAGCCCTTGACGACGCCGGCAGCGATCCCGCCGACCAGCGGGAGCAGTGCGAGCAGGGTGAGCCAGATCATCTCAGTTCCCTTCTCAGACCAACCGGCCGATGACGAGGAGCACACCCAGCAGCACGACGCCGAGCACCAGGGTCAGCGCGTACGAGCGGACGTAGCCGTTCTGCAGCCGGCGCAGCTCGGCGCCGATCCCGACCGTCACCTGGCCTCCACCGACCACCGCCCCGTCCACGGCGTAGTCGTCGACGGCCACGACGCCTCGGGTCAGCAGCTGCCCGGGCCGCATGAAGACGGCCTCGTTGAGAGCGTCGCCGTACAGGTCGTGGCGCCCGATCTCGATCAGCGGGTTGCTGCTCGGCGGCGGCGTCACCGGAACCCGGCGCCGCCCGAAGAGCAGGTAGGCCACCAGCACACCGGCCGCGACCACACCGAGAGTGGCCAGCCCGACCGGGGTGATCGCCGGCGCCCAGCCGGCGGTGTGCGGGGCCTCGGAGCCGATCGCCGGCTGCAGCCAGTGCCCGATCCAGCCGTTCAGCACGACGCCACCGACCACCGACGGGATCGCCAGCAGCACCAGCGGCACCCACATCACCGTCGGCGACTCGTGCGGGTGGACTCCCGTGCGCCAGCGCTGCTGCCCGAAGAAGGTCATCAGCATCAGGCGGGTCATGTAGAAGGCGGTCACCCCGGCGCCGGCCAGCGCCAGCCCGCCCAGCACCGGCTGGGCGTGGAAGGCGGCCTCGACGATGTGGTCCTTGGAGTAGAAGCCGGAGAACATCGGGAAGCCGATGATCGCCAGGTAGCCCATCGCGAAGGTCCAGAACGTGTACGGCATCGCCGTGCGCAGGGCACCGTAGTGGCGCATGTTGACGTCGTCGTCCATGCCGTGCATCACCGACCCGGCCCCGAGGAACATATTCGCCTTAAAGAAGCCGTGGGTGAGCAGGTGGAAGATCGCGAACGCCGAGCCGGCCGGGCCAAGCCCCGCCGCCAGCATCATGTAGCCGATCTGCGACATGGTGGAGCCGGCCAGGACCTTCTTGATGTCGTCCTTGGAGCAGCCGATCCAGGCTCCGGCCAGCAGGGTCACCGTGCCGACGACCGCCACCGCGAGCTGGGCCTGCATGCTCTGCGCGTACAGGGCGTGCGAGCGGACCACCAGGTACACCCCCGCGGTCACCATGGTGGCCGCGTGGATCAGGGCCGACACCGGGGTCGGGCCCTCCATGGCGTCCAGCAGCCAGGCCTGCAGCGGCACCTGGGCCGACTTGCCGCAGGCCCCGAGCAGCAGCAGCAGCCCGATCAGAGTGGCCCAGCTCAGGCCGCCCGGCCAGGCCGGGGCCAGCACGGACAGGTTGGCGGCGCGGGCGTTGACGACGGTGAACGAGGTCGACCCGAACAGGGCCAGCATCGTGAAGATCGCCATCGTCATCCCCAGGTCCCCGACCCGGTTCATGATGAAGGCCTTCTTGCCGGCGGTAGCCGCCGAGGGCCGCTCCTGCCAGAACGAGATCAGCAGGTACGAGGCCAGGCCGACCCCCTCCCAGCCGACGAAGAGGACCGCGTAGCTGTCGGCCAGCACCAGGATCAGCATCGCCGCCACGAACAGGTTCAGAAAGGCGAAGAACCGGCGCCGGTTCGGGTCGCGCGCCATGTAGCCGATCGAGTAGATGTGGATCAGCGAGCCGACCCCCGTGATCAGCAGCGCGAACAGGATGCTCAGCGGATCGATCAGGAGCCCGGCGTCGATCTGCCAGCGCCCAGCCTGGATCCAGGTGAACAGGTGGTTGCTGACGGCTCGGCTGTCCTCGGGCCGGCCCAGCAGGCTGACGAAGAGCAGCACCGCGACCACGAAAGAGGCCAGCGCCGCGGCTGTTGCCAGCAGGTGCCCCCAGGTGTCGCTGGCCCGGTCGATCAGCAGGTACCCGGCCACGACCAGCGGGATCGCGATCATCAGCCAGGCGTTGCTGAACATCCCGGTGGCTGCCACCGGGGTCAGAGTCTCAAGCAGGGACACCGTCACCACCTCAGAAGGTTCGCGTGGTCGACCGAGGCCGACCGCCGGGCACGGAAGATGGTGACGATGATCGACAGCCCGACCACGACCTCAGCGGCGGCCACCACCATCACGAAGAACGAGGCGACCTGCCCGTCGAGCCCACCGTGGACGTGGGAGAAGGTCACCAGCAGCAGGTTGCAGGCGTTGAGCATCAGCTCCACGGACATGAACACCACCAGGGCGTTGCGCCGGATCAGAAAGCCGGTCACGCCGATCGAGAACAGGACCGCCGCCAGCACGACGTAGTAGTCAGGATTCACTCGGCGTCCTCCTCGTCACCCTGAACGGCTTCCAGCTCGGCGAAGGCGGCCTTGGTCGGGGCAGCCATCGCCGCCACGTCCTTGGTCCCGGTGCGCTCGGTCAGCACCTGCGACACCGAGGCCTCGGCCACCGAGCCGTCCGGCAGCAGGGCCGGTGTGTCGATCGAGTTGTGCCGGGCGAAGACCCCGGACCCGGGTCGTGGCCCCGGGTGCACGCCCCGGGTGGCGTACGCCTGGACCCGGGCCCGGGCCCGGGCCTGCTGGGTGGCTCGCGGCCGCAGCCGCTCGCCGTGGGCGAGGACCATCGCCCCGACCGCAGCCGTGATCAGCAGCGCCGCGGTGGCCTCGAAGGCGACCATGTAGCGGGTGAAGACCAGCGCCGCCAGGCCCTGGATGTTGCCGCCGTAGACCTCGTTGGCGCTGTCGAGCCCGGCCGCCGGGCCGGTCACCGCCCGCGACAGCCCGGCCACCAGCAGCACCGCCACTCCCAGCCCGGCCATCACCGAGGCCGCCTTGTGGCCGCGGATGGTCTCCACCATCGAGTCCTCGCGGTCAACACCGACCAGCATCACCACGAACAGGAAGAGCATCATGATGGCGCCGGTGTAGACGATGATCTGCACCACGAACAGGAACGGCGCCCCGAGCGTTGCGTACAGGACCGCCAGGTTCACCATCACCAGGGCCAGCGACAGCGCCGAGTAGACGGCCTTGCGGAAGGCCACCATCCCCAGCGCGCCCAGCACCATCAGCGGTGCGCAGACCCAAAAGCCCACCTCGGACAGCGTCACCAGGGGAATCAGGAGGGCGCTCATCGCGACGCCGCCTCCTTCTCGGCAGTCCAGGTCCGCAGGTCCGGCTCACCGGTCGCGGGCAGCCCGAGAAAGTAGTCGTCCTCGTCGTCACCGAGACGGCGCGGGTGGGGCGGCTGCTCCATCCCCGGCAGCAGCGGCGCCAGCAGCTCTTCCTTGGTGTAGATCAGCCGGGCCCGGGAGGTGTTGGCCAGCTTGAAGTCGTTGGTCATGGTCAGCGCCCGGGTCGGGCAGGCCTCAATGCACATGCCGCAGAAGATGCAGCGCAGGTAGTTGATCTGGTACACCCGCCCGTACCGCTCGCCCGGCGAGAAGCGCTGCTCGTCGGTGTTCTGCCCGCCCTCGACGTAGATCGCGTCGGCCGGGCAGGCCCAGGCGCACAGCTCGCAGCCGACGCACTTCTCCAGCCCGTCGGGCCACCGGTTGAGCTGGTGGCGGCCGTGGTAGCGAGGTGCGGTGACCTTCTCCTTCGGGTGCTTGCCGCCCCACCCCTGCGGGTAGCCCTGGGTGAACGGCTTGCGGCGCATGGTGTCGAAGGTCACCCCGAAGCCGGCCCAGCTGTCGAAGAACCCCATCAGTGCTCCTCCTCCGGGATCAATGACTCCTGCTCTGCGCGGCGGCGCTGCTCGGTGCTGCCCCGCACCACGCCGGCCAGCTCTGGGATCACCTGCCCGGGCAGCGGCGGCACCGGGTACCCACCGGCGAACGGGTCGAACTCGCCCGGCTCGATATCCAGCGGGCGGCTCTCCTGCCGGTCGTCGTCGGGGTCCGGGTCGACCTGCTCACGGTGCCGCTCGATCACGGACCAGACCAGCGCACCGAAGAACAGCAGCCCCAGCCCGGGCAGCAGCGCCACCAGGCCACCGGGCCGGTAGACCTGGAAGTACCGGATCACGCTGAGCATGACGATCCAGCCCAGCGAGATCGGGATCAGCCACTTCCAGCCCAGGTTCATCAGCTGGTCGTAGCGCAGCCGCGGCAGGGTACCGCGCAGCCAGACGAAGAGCGCGATGAACAGCAGCACCTTGACCACGAACCAGAACAGACCCATCCAGCCCCGGTCCAGCCAGGCCAGGTACTGCGGCTCCCAGGCGATCAGCGCCGGCACCGGCCACGGGGCCCGGTAGCCACCGAAGAAGAGGGTCGTCGCCACCGCCGACACCGTCGCCATGTTGATGTACTCGGCGAGGAAGTAGATCGCGTACCGGAAGCCGGAGTAGTCGGTCAGGTAGCCCGAGACCAGCTCCTGCTCGCACTCGACCAGGTCGAACGGGGCCCGGTTGCACTCGGCCACCATCGCCATCACGTAGACGACGCAGCTGGGGGCCAGCAGCAGCGCGTACCAGCCGGGGATGTGCAGCGGGCCGACCACCGGCAGGTGCGGCAGGATCGTCCCTGCCTGCCGCTGCACGATCTCCGAGGTGGACATCGACTGCGCGTACAGGAAGACGCCGACCAGCGACAGGCCCATCGAGATCTCGTACGAGATCATCTGGGCTGTCGAGCGGATCCCACCCAGCAGCGCGTACGTGGACGACGACGCCCAGCCGGCCAGCACGATGCCGTAGATCCCGATCGAGGCGATCGCCAGGTACAGCAGCACGCTGACCGGGAGGTCGGTGAGCTGAAGCCGGGTGTAGAAGGTCTCCCAGTAGCCGCCGCTCCAGTTGTAGTACGGGACCGGCACCTCGCCCGCCAGGGGGATGATCGCCCAGGTGACAAAGGCCGCCGTCCCGGTCAGCATCGGGGCCAGGTTGAAGACCCACTTGTCGGTCCCGGCGGGGCGGAAGTCCTCCTTGACGATCAGCTTGGCACCGTCGCCCACCGCCTGAGCGAGCCCGAACGGGCCGTTCATGATCGGGCCCAGCCGGTGCTGCATCTTGCCCACCAGCCGGCGCTCGAACCAGACGTTGAAGATCGTGATCACGAGCAGGAAGACGAAGACGAAAAGCACCTTGAGCAGGACGATCCAGCCGGTGTCGTGCTCGAAGCCAACAGGGTTCATGCCGGTCCTCCATCCGTGGCCGCGGTGACCGTGACCGGGTCACCAGGGGCGGCACCGAGCCGCGCGCTGGGGCGGACCGGGTGCGCCGGCACCCAGACCACCTGGTCGATCACCGAGTCGTCGAGCTCGAGGTCGTAGCTGGCCTGGGCGCCAGGAGCCCGTACGGTGACCCGGGCGGCACCTGCCACCTGGTAGCGCTGGGCAGTCGCGGTCGACATCCGCGCCACCACGGGGCAGGCGGTGGCCAGCAGCTCGTCGGCCCCGTCGCAGTGACGGGAGTCGTCGATCAGCTCCCGCCAGGTCGCCAGCCGGGGCTGGTCGCCGACCGGCTCGGGGGCCGGGCGACGGGTCGGGGCGGCGACCCTCGCGCCGTCCCAGGGACCCAGCTCGGCGAGCTCGGCCCGGACCTGGGCGGGGCTGCGGACTGTGAGGTCCTGGCCGAGCGCGTCGGCCAGCGCGGCCAGGGTCCGGATGTCGGTCATCGGGTCCCGGCTGGCCTTGTTGACCCGGCGCACCGGGCGAGGCCGGTGCTCCCAGCTCACGAAGGTTCCGCTCTGCTCCTCCAGCAGCGCCACCGGCAGCACCACGTCGGCGCAGCTGGCGGCGTCAGAGAGCCGCTGCTCCAGGCTGACCACGAAGTCGACCTTCTCGAGGGCCTCCCGGGCGGCCTGCGGGTCGGTCATGTCGGCCAGCTCCAGACCGCTCAGCAGCAGCGCCTTCAGCTCGCCGGTGGCGGCGGCCCTGAGCATCCCGGCCGTATCCAGGCCCGGCTCGGCCGGCACCGAGTCGACACCCCAGGCGGTGGCGACGTCGACCCGGGCGGCCGGGTCCTGGACCGGGCGGCCGCCCGGCAGCAGCGACGGCAGGCAGCCGGCGTCGACCGCGCCCACCTCGCCGGCCCGGCGCGGCACCCAGGCCAGCCGGGCCCCGGTCCGCTCGGCGACCTCGACCGCCGCCGACAGCGCCCCGGGCGAGTCAGCCAGCCGCTCGCCGAGCAGCAGCACGCAGCTCGGGTCGAGGTCGGTCAGGGCCCGCAGCGCGTGGGCCTCCTGGCCGGGCATGCCCAGGACCAGGGTGGCACTCAGCTTCTCGCTGCCGCGGGAGCGCAGCGGAGCGACCGTGGTCACCTGGAGCCCCCGCTCGCGGACCGCCTTGCGCAGCCGCAGGAAGATCATCGGGCTCTCGTCCTCAGGCTCCAGCCCGACCAGCACCACCCGACGGGCCCGCTCCAGGTCGGTGAAGGTGACCGACTGGGCCAGGCTCCGCCCGGCGACCTCACTGCCGAGGAAGGCCTCTTCCTCGGACGAGCCGGCGCGGACCCGGAAGTCGACATTGTTGGTGCCCAGCACCGCCCGCGCGAAGCGCTGGTAGGCGTAGCTGGCCTCCTGGGTCAGTCGGCCGCCGGTGATCACCCCGACGGCCGTCCCGGCAGCGGCCAGCCCGGCGACTGCGGCGTCGATCGCCTCCGGCCAGGAGGCTGGCCGCAGCTCGCCACCCTCGCGTACCAGCGGCCCCGTCAGCCGGTCAGGCAGCCGGCCCGAGACGAAGGCGAACCGGCCGACGTCACAGCTCCACTCCTCGTTCACCTCGGGAGCGTCCCCGGCCAGGCGCCGCTTCACCTGGAAGTGGCGGTGGTCCGTACGCAGCTCGCAGCCGCTGGCGCAGTGCTCGCAGGTGGTCGTGGTGGAGACCAGGTCGAAGGGCCGGGCCTGGAAGCGGTAGTCGACGCTGGTCAGAGCCCCGACCGGGCAGATCTGGATCACGTTGCCCGAGAAGTACGAGTGGTACGGGTCGGTCTCGTACACCCCGACCTGCTGCAGCGCTCCCCGCTCTACCAGGGCGATCATCGGGTCGCCGGAGACCTGCTCGGAGAACCGGGTGCAGCGGGCGCAGAGCACGCAGCGCTCCCGGTCCAGCAGGATCTGCTCCGACACCGCGACCGGCTTCGGGTAGGTGCGCTTTACCCCGCCGTACCGGGACTCACCGCGGCCGTTGCTCATCGACTGGTTCTGCAGCGGGCACTCGCCGCCCTTGTCGCAGATCGGGCAGTCCAGCGGGTGGTTGATCAGCAGGAGCTCCAGCATCCCCTCCTGCGCCCGCTCGGCGACCGGGCTGGTGACCTGGGTGCTGATCTTCATCCCCGGCGCGACCTCCAGGGTGCAGGAGGCCTGCGGCTTCGGCATCCCGCGGCCGTTGCCCATGTCGGGGACCTCGACCAGGCACTGCCGGCAGGCACCGACCGGGTCCAGCAGCGGGTGGTCGCAGAACCGCGGGATCGCGATCCCGAGCCGCTCGGCGGCCCGGATCACCAAGGTGCCCTTCGGCACCGAGACCTCGATCCCGTCGATGGTCAGGGTGACCAGCTCGACCGGCTCAGCGGCCGGGTCCTTGGCGGCGACCGTCATGCCTGGGCTCCCGTCGTGTCGAAGAGGGCGCTGCGGTGGTACGGGAAGAGCTCCCAGGCCGGGGTGTGGTACCCCTGCTCGAACTCCTCCCGGAAGTGCTTGACCGCGCTGGTGACGCAGGCCACCGCACCGTCGGCCAGGGCGCAGAAGGACCGCCCGCCGATGCTGGTGCAGACGTCGAGCATCGTGTCGACATCGCCCTCGGCTGCGGTCCCGTTCTCGAACTTGGTCAGCATCTGCACCAGCCACCAGCTGCCCTCGCGGCAAGGGGTGCACTTGCCGCAGGACTCGTGCTTGTAGAACTCCACCCAGCGCAGGGTGGTCCGCACCACCGAGACCGTCTCGTCGAAGATCTGCAGCGCCTTGGTGCCGAGCATGGTCCCGGCCCCGGCCATCCCCTCGTAGTCGAGCGGCAGGTCCAGGCTGTCGGCGGTCAGGATCGGGGTCGAGGAGCCGCCGGGGGTGAAGAACTTCAGCCGGTGGCCCTCCCGGATCCCCCCGGCCAGGTCAAGCAGGGTGCGCAGGGTGGTCCCCAGCGGCGCCTCGTACTGGCCGGGCCGGCGGACGTGGCCCGACAGCGAGTAGATCGTGAAGCCCTTCGACTTCTCGGTGCCCATCGACGAGAACCAGTCCGGGCCGTGGTCGATGATGCTCGGCACGGTGGCGATCGACTCGACGTTGTTGATCACCGTCGGTGACGCGTACAGGCCGGCCACGGCGGGGAACGGCGGCCGCAGCCGAGGCTGGCCGCGGCGGCCCTCCAGGGAGTCCAGCAGCGCGGTCTCCTCGCCGCAGATGTACGCCCCGGCCCCGGCGTGGACGATGATGTCCAGGTCGTAGCCGGAGCCCAGGATGCTGCTGCCCAGGTAGCCCTGCTGGTACGCCTCGGCGACGGCCTGCTGAACCCGGCGGATCGGGTGCAGCACCTCGCCGCGGATGTAGATGAAGGCCGTCCTCACCCCGATCGCGTAGCTGGCGATGATCACCCCTTCCACCAGGGTGTGCGGGGAGGCCATCAGCAGCGGGATGTCCTTGCAGGTGCCCGGCTCGGACTCGTCGCCGTTGACCACGAGGTACTTCGGGTTCGGGTTGTCCTGGGGGACGAAGGACCACTTCATCCCGGTCGGGAAGCCGGCCCCGCCCCGCCCCCGCAGTCCGGAGTCCTTGACCTGGCCCATCACCTCGGCCGGGGTCATCCGCAGCGCCTTCCGCAGCGCCCGGTACCCGCCCTGGCGCTGGTACGCGGCCAGGGTCCAGGACTGGGGGTCGGCCCAGTTCCGGCTCAGCACCGGGGTCAGCACGTCGGTCACTTCGCGCGCTCCTCTCCCGAGGCCGGGGCCTGCCAGCCCCGCTCCTGCGCCACCTGCAGACCGCGCAGCGACTCCGGCCCGGCGCTCGGACCCTCATCGGCCCGGCCGTCCGGGAAGCCGGCCAGGACCCGCTCAGCCTCGCGCCAGGAGGTGATCGTGGCGCCCCGGGTGGAGTGCACGTCCTCCCCTGCCGCCAGATCATCCAGCAGCCGTACGGCCTTGTCAGGAGTCATATTGTCCATGAACTCCCAGTTGACCATCATCACCGGGGCGAAGTCGCAGGCGGCATTGCACTCGATCCGCTCCAGGGAGAAGGTGCCGTCCTCGGTGGTCTGGTCGGGGCCGATCCCCAGGTGCTCGCAGCAGGTCTGCAGGACCTGGTCGCCGCCCATCACCGCGCACAGGGCGGTGGTGCAGACCCCGATGTGGTGCTTGCCGGCAGGACGGCGCTTGTACATGGTGTAGAAGGTCGCCACCCCGGTCACCTGGGCGGTGGTGATGCCCAGGATCTCGGCGCAGGCCTCGATCCCGCGCGGGGAGATCCGCCCGTCCACCGACTGCACCAGGTGCAGCATCGGCAGCAGCGCCGAGCGTGGCTGCGGGTAGCGCGAGGCGAGCTCGCGCAGCTCGGCCAGGGTGGTCTCGTCGATGCTGGTGGACTGGTCGTCCATCTCGATCGTCGGGTGGTCGAAGTGGCTGGGGAACTCGTGCCCCTGGGGCGCAGCCTCCGGCTGCCCCGCCGCGGTGGTGCCGCGATCGTCGCTCACCTGTCCACACCTCCCAGCACCGGGTCGAGGCTGCCCACGGCCACCACGACGTCGGAGATCATCGATCCTTCACACATAGCCGGAGCCGACTGCATGTGGTTGAAGCCTGGGTCGCGCAGGTGGACCCGGTACGGGCGGGTGCCGCCGTCGCTGACCAGGTGGCAGCCGAGCTCGCCCTTGGGCGACTCGATCGCCACGTACGCCTGCCCGGCGGGGACCCGGAAGCCCTCGGTGACGGTCTTGAAGTGGTGGATCAGCGCCTCCATCGACTCGCCCATGATGTGCTTGACGTGCTCGAAGGAGTTGCCCTGGCCGTCGGGGCCCACGGTCAGCTGGGCGGGCCAGGCGATCTTCGGGTCGTCGACCATCACCGGCGTCCCGCTGCTCTTCTCAAGCCGCTCGTAGCACTGCTCGACGATCTTCAGCGACTCCCACATCTCCTGCAGCCGGACCCGGAACCGCCCGTACGCGTCGTTGGTGTTCCAGACCGGGACCTCGAAGTCGTACGTCTCGTAGCCGCAGTACGGCTGCGACTTGCGCAGGTCCCAGGGGTAGCCGGTCGAGCGCAGCACCGGGCCGGAGGCCCCGTACACCATGCACTGGGTGAGGTCGAGGGTGGCCACGCCCCGCATCCGGTCCTGGAAGATCGGGTTCTCGTTGCAGAACTTGGCGTACTCGGGCAGGTGCCGGTGCAGCCACTCGATCAGGGTCTTCAGAGTCGCCAGGCCGTCCTCTGGCAGGTCGATCGAGACCCCACCAGGGCGGATGTACGCGTGGTTCATCCGGGTGCCGCAGACCGACTCGAAGAAGTCGAGGATCATCTCCCGGTCCCGGAAGCCAATCGTCATCATGGTCAGGGCGCCGATCTCCATGCCGCCGGTCCCCAGCGCCACCAGGTGGCTGGAGATCCGGTTCAGCTCCATGAAGAGCACCCGCAGCTCCTGGGCCCGCTGCGGCGCCTCGATGCCGAGGAGCTTCTCGACCGCCAGGCAGAAGACCGCCTCGTTGAACAGCGGCGCGACGTAGTCCATCCGGGTCACGTACGTGGAGCCCTGCGCGAAGGTCTTGAACTCCATGTTCTTCTCGATGCCCGTGTGCAGGAAGCCGACCGCCGGGCGCAGCGAGGTCACGGTCTCGCCGTCGAGCTCCAGGATCAGCCGCAGCACGCCGTGGGTCGAGGGGTGCTGGGGGCCCATGTTGATGACGATGGTCTCGTCGCCGCGCTCGGCCTGCGAGGCGGCGATCTCGTCCCAGTCGCCGCCCTGGGCCACGTACACCGTGCCGACGGTCTCGTCGATGCTCATGAGTAGCTCCTGCGCTGGTCGGGGGGCGGGACCTCGGCTCCCTTGAACTCGACCGGGATCCCGCCCAGCGGGTAGTCCTTGCGCTGGGGGTGGCCGACCCAGTCGTCGGGCATCAGGATCCGGGTCAGGGCCGGGTGGCCGTCGAAGACCACGCCGAACATGTCCCAGGTCTCCCGCTCGTGCCAGTCAGCCATCGGGTAGACCGGGGTCACTGACGGCAGGTGCGGGTCGTCCTCGCTGACGGTGACCTGGAGCCGGATCCGGCGGTTGTGGGTGATCGAGAGCAGGTGGTACACGACGTGCAGCTCCTGCCCGGGCAGGTCGGGGAAGTGGACCCCGGAGACCGAGACACAGACCTCGAACCGCAGCAGCCCGTCGTCGCGGGTGGCCCGAACCACGTCCAGCAGCCGCTCCCGGGGGACGAAGACCGTCAGCTCGTCGTGAGCGACCACCACGTGGCTCAGGTCGGCGTCGGGCAGCAGCCGCTGCAGCCGGTCGACGACCTCGTCGAAAAAGCTCCCGTACGGGCGGGAGGCCCGCGGGAAGCGGACCAGGCTGCGCTGGATCCGGCCGTAGCCGCTGGTGTCTCCCGAGCCGCGCGACCACATCCCGCTCCTGGTGACCCTGGCCTCCTCCGGCGCCGCCGGGGTCGTCAGCCCGGCGCCCGGGACCTCGGGCTCGCGAGGGGTGCTCATCGCATCAGCCCCTTCATCTCGATGGTGGCCGGCGCCTCCAGGGCGGCCTGCTCCCGGGCCTGGAGCTTGGCGGTGCGCAGGGCGCCGATCTGGCTGTGGGAGACCGACTCGTCCCAGCCGGGGTACTTCTTCTTCAGCTTGAACATGGCGTCGATCAGCATGTCGGGCCGCGGCGGGCAGCCGGGCAGGTACACGTCGACCGGGAGGAAGTGGTCGCAGCCCTGCACGATCGCGTAGTTGTTGAACATTCCACCTGAGGAGGCGCAGGCGCCCATCGCGATCACCCACTTGGGGTTCGGCATCTGGTCGTACACCTGGCGCACGACGGGCGCCATCTTCTGGCTGACCCGGCCGGAGACGATCAGCAGGTCGGCCTGCCGCGGTGAGGCCCGGAAGACCTCCTGCCCCCAGCGCCCGGCGTCGAAGCGGGGCGCGCCGAAGGCCATCATCTCGATCGCGCAGCAGGCCAGGCCCATGGTTGCCGGCCAGAACGAGGCCTGGCGCAACCAGCCGACCACCCCGTCCACGGTGGTCAGCAGCACCCCGCTCGGCAGTGCGTCCTCGATGCCCACGTCAGCTCACCTCATTCCCAGGTCAGGCCGCCGCGACGGACCACGTACAGGTACGCCACCAGGACTGTGGCGATGAACAGGACCATCTCGACCAGGGCGAACAGGCCCAGCTGGTCGAAGGCCACGGCCCACGGGTACAGGAAGACGATCTCGATGTCGAAGACGATGAACAGCATCGCGGTGATGTAGTACTTCACCGGGAACCGGCCGCCCCCCGCCGGCTGCGGAGTTGGCTGAATACCGCACTCATATGTATCATATTTCGCACGGTTGTAGCGGGCTGGGCCGATGAAGATGCTCGCGACGATGGAGACGGCCAGGAACCCGGCCGCCAGCGCGAGCAGTCCCAGGATCGGCAGATACGGGTTCATCAGCGCTCCTCTACTGAACCGCAGGTGGTGCCAGGACTATCTCATCACGAACCGCGCCGGGTTTCATGCCGGGGGCGCAAGCGCGGTCAGGGTGTTCACGATCCGGTCGTACCCGTCACGGCTGGGCCGGTCGGTCAAGTTGGCCAGCAGCCGGTGCACCAGCAGCATCAGCCGCCGCCGGGGCAGGCCGTAGCGAGTGCACAGGTGCATCACCCGCGGGTCCCCGATCAGCTTGACGAAGACCCCGCCGAGGCGGAAGTAGCCGCCCCAGGCGCTGCGCAGGGTCTGGTTGTACGCGAGCAGCGCCCGCTCGGCGGAGCGGCTGCCCACGCCACGGGCATGGGCGTCGGCGATGTGCGCGGCCGCGTACCGGCCGGACTCCATCGCGTACGAGATCCCCTCGCCGTTGAACGGGTTGACCATCCCGCCGGCGTCCCCGACGAGCAGCAGGCCGCGGTCGTACGCCGGGGTCCGGTTGAAGCCCATCGGCAGCGCCGCGCCGCGGACCTCGGTGGTCCGGAACTCCTCACGGAACTGCCACTCGTCAGGGGTGGCGTCCAGCCAGCGGCGCAGCAGCTCCTTGTAGTCGGTGCGCCCGAAGCTCTGGGCGGTGTTGAGCATCCCGAGCCCGACGTTGCAGGTGCCGTCGCCCATCGGGAAGACCCAGCCGTACCCGGGCAGCAGGCGTGACCGGCCCGGCTGGCCGTCCCAGAGCTCAAGCCAGGACTCCAGCCACTCGCTGTCATGGCGGGGCGAGGTGTAGTACGTGCGGACCGCGACCCCCAGCGGGCGGTCGTCGCGCTTGGGCCGGCCGAGCTGGACCGCCAGCCGGGAGGAGTTCCCGTCGGCGGCCACGACCACCGGCGCCCGGTAGGTTGCGGTCCTGGTGGTGACGCCGGTGACCCGGCCGGAGGCGTCAGCTACCGGCCCGGTGACGGTCTGCCCCTCGTACACGACGGCCCCGGCCTGGCGAGCGTGCCGGGCGAGCAGGTCGTCGAAGTCAGCGCGGGGCCGCACCAGCCCGTACGGGGGGAAGTCGGCCAGGTCTGGCCAGGGCATCTCGAACGGCTCGACCCGGCCGCCGTAGATCCGCAGACCCCGGTGACGCTTCCAGCCGGCCTCGGGCGAGGTGTCGATCCCGAGCTTCACCAGCTCGCGCACGGCGCGCGGGGTGAGACCGTCGCCACAGACCTTCTCACGCGGAAACCGGGACTTCTCCAGGACGATCACGTCGAGCCCGGCCTGAGCCAGGTGGGCGGCGGCGGCCGATCCGCCCGGCCCGGCACCTACGACGATCACGTCGGCCTCGGTACGCCCCGCGGAAGCCTCCTGCGGCTGCTGCTCCTCCACCGGCCACACTCCTGATCTCGTCGCCCCCGGGTCAGCCTACGGAGCCGGGCTGGGTCTCGCCAGCCGGGGCCCCGCTGCGCACCAGCGACCTCGTGAACCTGACGCTGACTACCCTTCTCAGGAAGAATAGACGTATTGCAATCTGTTTATGCGTATGTCAGCATCGTCCCCATGGACGAGAGCCCGGGGCTAGCCGCGGCGGCTCAGCTGTTCAAGGCCCTCGGCAACGAGTCACGCCTCGAGCTGCTGCAGCTGCTGGCCGACCGGCCCCACCCGGTGGGCGTGCTGGCGGAGGCGACGGGCATGTCGCAGCCGCTCGTGTCGCAGCACCTGCGGACGCTGCGGCAGACCGGGCTGGTCAGGGCGACGCGCTCCGGCAAGGAGGTCGTGTACCACCTGGCCGACCAGCACGTGGCCCATGTCGTAGCCGACGCCCTGGCTCATGTCCAGGAGCCCACGCACCCGGGGGCCTCACCACTCAACCGCGACCACTCAACCGAGGAGAGACCATGACCGATATCCACGCCGAGCACACCCCGGCCGAGCACACCCACGGCGAGGGCTGCGGCCACGAGGCCGTGCAGCACGGCGACCACGTCGACTACGTCCACGGCACCCACCGCCACGCCCTGCACGGTGACCACTACGACGAGCACGAGTCGGTCGCCGAGCACACCCCGGCCGAGCACACCCACGGCGAGGGCTGCGGCCACGAGGCCGTGCAGCACGGTGACCACGTCGACTACCTGCACGACGGGCACAAGCACGCTGCTCACGGTGACCACTACGACGAGCACTGAAGCCTGACCAGCCGCGAGCTCGGACCTGCCGAGCCCTCTCGCGGCCGCTGCGGGCCCGGTCAGTCGCTGAGCCGGCGCAGCCGGCTGAGCCGGCTCAGACCGACCGGGTCCGGGCCCGTGACCGGGGCCTCGACCAGCCGGTGCAGCCACAGCCCGGTCTGAGCCGGGTCAAGCTCTAGTCCGATCACCACCAGCTCACCGGGGTCAGGGGCCTCGGGCAGCGAGGCGATGTGCACCGTACGGCCGACCACGTTCACCAGGTAGCCCTGAGGGCCCGCGGTGCCCAGCACCGGGACCCGTCCCTTGACCCGGTACGCGCCGGGCGGTGGCTGCCGCAGAAGGTCCACCAGCGCCCCCGGGGCGACCGGGCCGGACAGCTCCTGCGTCACCGCCTGGGCGTGCCGGTGGGGCTCGTGGTCGTCGTGACGCGGACCGAGCGGGAGCCGGTCACCCGGCGGCTCGGTGCTGGCGACGTCGAAGACCAGGGCCGGGTCGACCCGGCCCCGGCTCGCCTCGACCACGAGGGCGCCTGGGTTGCGCTCGTGGACCCGCTGCCGGACCCGGGCCACGGTGGCTGACCGCTCGGGCTGCGGCAGGAGGTCGGCCTTGCCGACCACGACCAGGCTCGCCGCCAGGTAGCGCAGCGGCGGCTCCGGGTAGGTGTCCACGGTCTCGAAGTGCTCGACCGCGTCCACCACCTCCACCAGCCCACCGGGACGGACCCCGCCCACCCCGCTGAACCGGATCAGGGCCGACAGCGTCAGCGGGTCGGCAGCCCCGCTGGCCTCCAGGAGGATGGCGTCCAGCCGCAGCCGAGGCTGGGCCAGCCTGGCCAGAGCCTTGTCCAGCCCGCCACCTCCCGGCAGGCAGCACAGGCAGCCACCGGAGATCGACGCCGCCTGGTCGACCTGACCGGTCACCAGCGCCGCATCGACGCTGACCGACCCGAAGTCGTTCACCACCACCCCGAGCCGGGCTCCCGGAGACCGCAGCAGGTGGTTGAGCAGGCTGGTCTTCCCGGCCCCCAGGTGACCCGTGAGCGCCACCACCGGGATCCGTCCCCCACTCTGCGCCGACGGGTCGTGCGGGCTGGCCATGGTGGGCACCTCCGGGTCTGACGAAGTTGATGAGAACGATTCTCACATACTTTCGACGGCTCGCAGCAGCGCGGAGCGGGACTCGGCCAGTGCCGGGCCGTACCAGAACAGCCAGCGCCCCGCGACGCAGCAGCCCGGCACCCGTACGCCCGCCAGGTCGTCCGGGGTGAACCGGTACGGCTCGTCTGGCAGGAGCAGCAGGTCCGGGCCCAGGGCGGCCACCTGGTCCGGCTCGGCCCGCGGGTAGCGCTCCCCCAGGTCGGCAGCCACGTTCTGCCAGCCCAGCCGACCCAGCAGGTCGTCGGCGAAGGTCCCAGCACCGGCCCACAGCCAGGGGTCACGCCAGACCGGGACCGCTACCCGCCCACCCTCGGGCGCTGGCCGTGACCACTCGCGCCGGGCCTGCTCCAGCCAGGCCGGGCAGCCCAGCCCCAGTGCCTGCCCCAGCAGCCGCTCCAGGCTGGTGAAGGCCTGGTCCAGGGCGTCCACCCGGACCACCCAGACCGGCACCTGCGCCTGGCGCAGCCGCTCCACGTCGAGGCGCCGGTTCTCCTCCTGGCTGGCGATGACCAGGTCCGGGCCCAGGGCCCGCACGGCCGCCAGGTCGGGGTTCTTCGGGCCGCGGACCCGGGTCACCGTGAGGCCGTCCGGAACCGGGCACCAGTCGGTCGCGCCCACCAGCAGCCCGGGCGCGGTGGCCGTGACGGTCTCGGTCAGCGACGGCACCAGGCTGACCACCCGCCGCGGCGGGCGCGGCAGCGGCACCGGGTGGCCCAGGTCGTCGATCAGCTCAGCTCGCACCCGCTCACGGTAGAGGCTTGCGGGCACCGACCAGCAAGTCCTGACCGCCGCAGCACCACGGCCGCGGCCAGGCACTCCGCTACTGGAGAGGGGCGTCCTCCCAGAGCCCCGACCCCGGGTGCAGCCCCTCGGCCGCCTGGTCTGGCGCGGTCGGTCAGCGCCGGGGCGGCGGGATCCGGCGCTTGCCAGACGGGCCGGCCTGCGACTCGGCCAGCTGGCGGCGCTGCTCTTCCTGCAAGGCCCTCAGCTCCTCCTGGTCGAAGCCTCCGCGCAGCACCAGGAAGGCGGTCATGCCGATCCCCAGCGAGACCCACACGGGCAGCCCGAACAGCAGTGGCCCCACGATCAGGCCGATCATGTCGAGCCCCTTGACCAGGTTGCCCATCATGCCTGGCGGCATTGCGCCAAACCCCGTCTGGACCAGCGGCTGGTTGTAGTTGACCGGCTTCGCCGAGACCCACCGGACGGCGGCCACGAAGCCCGCCACCGCGGTGACCAGGGCGTGGGAGGCGGCTGTCATCAGGTCAGTGCGGGTCTGCGAGCCCAGCCCGAGGAAGGCCGGCACCACGCTCAGCCACCACCCGGCCGTCAGGACCCCCGGCACGATCATGGCGGCCGTACGCAGCTCGCTGGTCTTGAACGGGAAGGCCCGCGCCAGGCCGCCGGTCCGGGTCAGCACCCGCAGCGTCCCCAGCAGCGGCACCAGGGCCGCCAGCAGCACCAGCGAGGACACGAAGGGGTTGAGCACCCCTAGCCCGAGCGCCGCCACCGCGTACGGGACGACCACGCTCAGCAGCAGCCCGATGAGCTGCTGGGGGAAGCGGACCAGCCGCTGCGCGTCCCTCCAGACCAGTGCCGACACGCCTTGTCCGCGGCCGCTACGAGGCCGTACGTGTCCCCGCTCGACGGCCTGGCGCTCAACCAGGATGTCGCGCATCAGCCCGAAGTCCATGGCGAACATGGCGCCCTGCATCCCGGCCAGCAGGGAGCCGCCCGAGACCAGCCGGGTGCGCCGGATCCGCTCCAGCCGCGGCAGCCCCACCGCCAGCGCGACCACCAGCACCCCGGCCCCGACGCCCGTCACCAGCCCAGCCAGCTGGACCGCCAGGTCACTCGTGGCCAGGAAGCCGGGCAGCGCCAGCCAGCCGGCCGCGACCGAGACCACGCCGGCCAGGGCGACCAGCCCGGCGGCTCCGGTCAGCCACTGCAGCAGCTTCACCAGCCAGTTCTGGTCGGCGGTCTGCTGGGCTGCGGCCAGCGCCACCAGCGCCGCCGAGCCGGTCCCGGTCGCCAGCGCCCAGGCCCCGGTCGCGGTCCCGCTGGAGCCGGTCAGCGCGGCCACCAGAGCCCCGAAGCCGGCTGCCACGAGCCCGGACACCAGCACTACCGCGACCAGCCGGCCGACCAGCAGCCGGCCCCGGCGGATCGGTGCCTCCATCAGCCAGAAGCCCTCGGCGGCGGAGGCCACGACCGGCCCGAACAGCCGAGACACCAGCAGGGTCAGCGACAGGACGCCGAACAGCGCGGCCCAGGGCAGCAGGCTGCGCCCCGACAGGCAGCTGGCCGAGGTGCACTGGGAGATCACACCCTGGGCCCGAACCACGACACTGACCACCATGGCCGAGATGATCGCGATCGCCAGCACCGCGACGTACCCGTCCTGGAGCAGGTCCCACAGGTTGCGAGTGGCCCGGCCCTTGCGCCAGTCGGCCACCAGACGCTTCAGCTCCCGCTCCGAGACCGGGTCGGGGTCGAGGTCAAGCAGGCTGTGCTCCCAGACCGGGACGGCGTCACTCTCCTCGCTGTCAGCGGCGGGCGGCGCGTACGTCGTGGTCTCGGCCGCAGCCGGCCCGGCCGGCGCAGAGGCGTCGGCCGTCAGGTCGGGGCCGGTCGCGGCCGGCGCCGGGACCGGCTTGGCGGTCTGCTTCTGGGCAGCCCGCTTGCGGCGGCGCTTGCTCATGCCGGCTCCCCCACCCGTACGGTCTTGGTCGCTACCGCCTCGACCAGCCGCGGCTCGTGGCTGGCCATCACGATCGCCAGGCCCTCGTCGCGCTCCCGGCTCAGCCGCTGCGCCAGCCACTCGACCCCCTCGACGTCGAGGCGCTGCTCCGGCTCGTCCAGCACCAGCAGCCTGCGGGGCCGGACGAAGGCGGTGGCCAGGGCCAGCCGACGGCGCTGGCCCGACGACAAGGTGCCCGGCAGCTGGCCGGACTGCGGGACCAGCTGGACCTCGTGCAGGACCTCGTCGACCGCGTCGTCGGAGTCCGGCAGCCCGTGCGCCCGGGCCAGCAGGTCAAGGTGCTCGACCACCGACAGGTCGGGGAAGAAGTCAAGGTCGTCGATCACCGTCGCCAGGTCCCGACGGACCTGCGGGTTCGACTCCCGCAGCGGGTTGCCGCAGATCTCGATGGTGCCCTCGTCGGGGCGGTCGGCGCCCACCAGGCACCGCAGGATCGTGGACTTGCCGGCACCGTTGCGCCCGGTCAGGGCCACCGCCTCCCCCGACCACACCTCCAGCGAGAAGTCACGTACGATCGGGACCGGGCCGTACGACTTGGTCATCTTCGAGACCTTGAGCACCGAGGTGCGCTGCTTTGCCATGGTCCCCGATTCTCCCCCATCCGACCTGGGCCCAGACGCCGCGCCCACAAGGGCCCGGTAGGAGGGGAGGGTCGGCGCGTGGGAGGCTAGCGGGATGAAGCACCGCACCTCGGCCCGCGCCACTTTGGACAAGCGTCCCTTTGATGTAGCCACCATGTTCGACCGGCTGGCGCCGCGGTACGACCTGGTCAACGCCCTGGCCACGCTCGGTCTGGAGGCCGGCTGGCGACGGGCGGTGCTGGACGCGGTGGCCCCCCGCCCAGGCGAGCGGGTGCTCGACCTGGCAGCCGGGACCGGCACCAGCTCCGACCCGATCGCCGACGCCGGGGCGGTGGTGGTCTCGGTCGACATGAGCCTGGGGATGCTGGAGGAGGGTCGGCGCCGCTACCCGGGCCTCTGCTTCGTGGCCGGGGACGCGCTGGCTCTGCCGCTCGCCGACGCGTCCTTCGACGCGGTCACGACCTCGTTCGGGCTGCGCAACGTACAGGACACCGAGGCTGCCCTGGCCGAGCTGCTGCGGGTCACCCGGCCCGGCGGCCGGCTGGTGGTCTGCGAGTTCTCGGCCCCGGTCTGGGGGCCGTGGCGGCGGGTCTACCGGACGTACCTGCCGTCGGTGGTGCCGGCGGTTGCGAAGGTGGTCTCCTCCAACCCCGACGCGTACGACTACCTGGTCGAGTCGATCGTCGCCTGGCCCGACCAGCAGCAGCTGGCCGCGATGCTGGTCGACACCGGCTGGACCCAGGTCGCCCACCGCAACCTGGCCGGCGGGATCGTGGCCCTGCACCGAGCACAGAAGGCGGCCGGGTGAGCGGCTTCGTCCTCGACGCGTACGCGGCCCGCAGCTGCCCGGTCAAGACCCAGAACCTCTTCCTGCCCGGGCTGCAGCGCCCAGAGCCGGTCGACGAGTCCTTGGAGGAGCTGTTCAACGGCGGTCAGTCCTTCAAGCAGCAGATGCTGGGCCAGCTGGTCGAGCTGCACGGCGACCGGGCGGTCGACTGCCGACCCTGGCGGGACCGTCCCTGGCCGGAGCAGGTCGAGGTGGCCCGGCAGGCCCTGGCCGGCGGCGCGCCGGTAGTGGTGTCGGGGGCGCTGCCCTGGGACTGGAACGGGCACCGCAGCGGCCGGGCCGACCTGTGGCTACGCGGTCCCGACCACCCCGACGGGGCGCCCGGGTACTACCCGGCGATGGTCAAGCTCCACCGGGTCCTAGAGAAGATCACCCCTGGTCCGAGCCATGTCCCGGTCCCGGTCTCGACCCTGTCCCGGCCCTGGCTGGAGGAGGCCCAGCAGATCCCGGGGACGGCGCTGCGGACGGCCACCCGGGAGCCGGACCTGCTCCAGCTGGCGCACTACTGGCGCCTGCTGGAGGCGGCCGGGTGCGCGGCCGGCGGGGCCCCGTACGGAGCGATCATCGCCACTGACTCGGTGCCGCACCTGCCTGGTCGGCACCCGGTGGTCTGGGTCCGGCTGGACCAGAAGGTGATCCGGACCTTCTCCCGCACTGCTGCCGCTGGCTGGACCCGGCGCAGCGCGCTGGAGCGCTACGACCACGAGCACGGCTTCCGGGTCCGGGTGGCCACCATCGCCCAGCAGCAGCGCGGCGAGCCGGACGACCCGGCGCTGGCGGTGACCCCGATCCGGATCCGAGAGTGCGACCACTGCCTGTGGTGGCAGGTCTGCCGCCCCCAGCTCGGCGACGACGACCTCAGCCTGCGGATCCCGAAGTCCCCGCTCGACGTACGGGAGATCGCGGTGCTGCGGCGGCTGCACGTGGCCACCCTGGACGACCTGGCCACCGTGGACCTGGACGAGCTGCTACCGCAGTACCTGCCGGAGGTGGGTCACCGCCCGGGCGGCGAGGAGCGGATCCGGGTGGCAGCGCACCGAGCCCGGATGATGGTCGCCGGGGTGGAGCTGGAGCGGGTCAGCGAGGGCCCGATCGACCTCCCGGTGGCGGACCTCGAGGTCGACCTCGACATCGAGACCTCGGCCGAGGACCGGGTCTACCTGTGGGGCTTCCTGGTCACCGACTCCCGGACTGGCGGGCCGCCCCAGTACGTCTCGTTCTCCGACTTCTCTCCCCTGACAGAGAAGCGCGAGCGTGACCTGGCGCACCGGGCCCTGACCTGGCTCCAGGAGAAGGTAGCCAGCGCCATCGGCCAGGTGCGGGTGTACCACTACTCCTCGTACGAGGTGATGCGGATCCAGCGCCTGGCGCAGGTCTCGCCCCGACCAGCCTTCGTCTGGGCGGCCCAGCTCGCCACGACCTCCTTCGTCGACCTCTTCGAGGTGGTCCGCCAGCACTTCTTCGGGGTCCACGGGCTGGGGCTGAAGCAGGTCGCTCAGGCCGGCCCAGGGTTCACCTGGCGAGACGACGACCCGGGCGGGCTGAACTCGCAGACCTGGTTCGCCGAGGCGGTCCATGCCGACCGCCCTGAGGCCCGCGCAGAGTCCCGGCGACGGGTGCTCGAGTACAACGAGGACGACGTCCGCGCCACCCATGCCCTGCGCCAGTGGCTGCGGGCTTCCCAGAAGCCCTGAGCGTGCTGGGCTGCCCAGGCTCTGACCGGGCTCGGCTGCCTCAGGACCCTGCGCCAGCGGAGGTCATGCGCGGCTGGCGAGCAGCCCGCGCACGGTGCTGAAGATCCCGAGCGCGCCGAAGAGCAGGAAGACCCAGCCCTGACGGAAGGCTGCCCCCTGGAACTCGCTGTCCAGCAGGATCTGGATGGTGGTGCTCACAGCCTGCTCCGACCCCAGCGCTGACACCGCCCGGGCGTGGACCATCCAGGCCAGGGCTACCTCCCAGGAGAAGAGCACCCCCACCACGAGCAGGACCACCAGCGGCCAGGCGCCCTTGCGGGGCGGGCCACCAGCCCCGACCTGGTAGAGCCGGGCACCTCCCCAGGCCATGGCCAGGGCGACTAGGGAGAACACCCAGCCAGCCTGGAGCAGCAGTGCCGTCGCCACCGAGCCCGCGAGCACCGCCGCCAGGGCGCAGAGCAGGCCCAGGCCGACCCGCTCGGGCCGGCCGGCAGGCTCCCCGACCGGGGGCGGGTAGTCCACGTACGCCGGCGTGCCCGGCCCTGCCATGGTGGCCGCCGCCTGGGGCTGGCCGGGCGGGGCTGCCGCTGCCGGCTGGGCCTGGTTCGGCGGGACCGGCGCGCCTGGCTGGACCACAGGCTGCTGGGTGGGCGGTCCCCAGACGGCGGGCGGGGCCGGCTGGTGGCCGGGCTGCTGGTACGAGCTGGGCGCCGGACCGGGGTCCGGCTGCGGCCTGGCTGAGGGCTGGTAGGACGGCTGCCCGGCCGGGGGCAGGTAGGACGGCTGCCCGTTGGCGACGGGCGGCCCGAAGGACGGGCCTGACCCGGGAACCCCCAGGCCTTCCGACTGCTCTGACACGGTGCACCTTCCCGTCGCTGTCGCTGCTGGCAGGATACCGACGGCTCCCAGGACCTGTGCCTGGTCCGGCCACTCCTGGACTCAGCGCGTGGCCCAAGGTTTCCTTGCGAGAGTTGAACAGTTCGGGGGTGAGCCGGGACTCAGCCCGGGTGCCACAGGCACCGGTCACGCTGGCGGGTCACGCACGAGAAGGTGGGCTTCGACCGGGCCAGGTGGCTCGTTCTTGGGCGGCCGGGGCGCCGGTGCCCAGCCTCGGCGAAGGACTCTTCGGGCCGCCAGGTGCGGTTAGGAGCCCAGCACCCAGCCGGCGGACAGGCCGGCGGCCACCAGCAGCCCGGACAGCCCGGTGCTCTTCAGCACCGGGATCAGCGCCGGCCCGCGGGCACCGCCCAGCACCGTACGGGTCGGGCTGGCCAGCGCCGCCACCCCCAGCAGCCCCAGCAGGGCCCAGGAGGTGCCGAGACCCGCCAGAGCCACCGACACCGCCGCCACCAGCACCAGGGCGAGGTAGAACCAGCGGGTGCCGCGGTCACCCAGCCGTACCGCGAGGGTCATCTTCCCCGCTTCCCGGTCGCCCTCGAGGTCGCGCAGGTTGTTCGCGACCAGGACCGCGCAGCTCACCGCGCCGATCGCGACCGCCCCGGCCACCGCCGCCCAGGTCGCCCGGCCGGCCAGCACCCAGGTGGTGCCCAGCACGGCTACCAGCCCGAAGCAGACGAAGACCATGACCTCACCGAGGCCGGCGTAGCCGTACGGGTGCTTGCCGCCGGTGTAGTACCAGGCCGCCAGGATGCAGCCGAGCCCGACCAGCAGCATCCACCACTGCCCCGAGCTGACCACGATCCCCAGCCCGGCGGCCGCGGCCACCGCGAAGCAGCCGAAGGCCGCCAGCTTCACCTGCCGCGGCCGGGCCGCGCCCGAGCCGACCAGCCGCATCGGCCCGACCCGGTCAGCATCGGTGCCCCGGATCCCGTCGGAGTAGTCGTTGGCGTAGTTCACCCCGACCTGCAGCGCCAGCGACACCAGCAGGCAGCCGACGGCCACGAGCCAGCTGACCTGCCCCGAGGCGTACCAGGCCGCGCCGGCGCCCACCAGCACCGGCGACACCGCCGCCGGCAGGGTCCTCGGCCGGGCTCCCTCCACCCACTGCGCCACTGTCGCCATCGTCGCTCCCTCCCCGATGGGGAGATGGTAATCGAGGCTCTCCGTGGCCGGGCGCTGCTGGCGCGCGAGGCCTGGCCGGGCTCAGCGGTGGCGGCACTGCGCCCTCATGAGACGGCTCTCATGCCTGCGTGCGCTGGCGGGCTCGACCGCGTACAGTTAGTTGCATCATCTAACTAGTTGCCTTCCCGGTCGCTCTCCTCCCCGTTCCCGCCAACTCCAGAGATGCTGTGCCTGCCACGACCTTCGACCCGACCCTGACCCAGATCGCCCGCGAGATCCGGCTTTCCTCCCAGTCCCTGGCGCGCCACGTACGCGACCACACCCCGTCGCTGGCGCCGCACCGGTTCACCGTGCTGGCCTGGCTGGAGCAGGGACCGTCCACCGCGCGCGAGCTCGCCCAGCGGGAGCGGGTCAGCGCCCCGTCCATGTCGCGCACCATCAACGAGCTCGAGGAGCTGGGGCTGCTGGCTCGCCAGCTGGACCCGACCGACGCCCGGTCCAAGATCGTGACCCTGACCCCGGCCGGCAAGCGGGCCCTCAGCAAGGGGCGCCGGGAGCGCGACGAGTACGTGGCCGAGCTGCTCCAGGGCTGCACCCCCGAAGAGCTGGAGGTGCTGCGGGCCGGGGCCGAGCTGCTGCGTCTGGTGGTGGAGGCCGAGGCATGAGCCGTACTTTCTCCAGCCTCGCCTTCCCGAGCTACCGCCGCTACTTCACCGGGGTCACCGCCTCCAACATCGGGATGTGGATGACCCGGACCGCCCAGTCCTGGGTGGTGCTGGTCGAGCTCACCGCCGGTGACGCCCAGGCGCTGGGCTGGCTGACGGCGATCATGTTCGTGCCTACCCTGGCCCTGACCCCCGTGGCCGGGTCGGTGTCGGACCGGTTCCCGAAGCGTACGGTCATGCTGGTCGCGCAGCTCTTCCTGCTCGTGGACATCGTGACCTTGTCGGTGCTCAGCCTGTCGGGGGCGCTGCGGCTGTGGCACGTCTTTGCCCTGGCCACCATGGACGGGGTTGCGAGCGCCTTTGACGCCCCGTGCCGGCAGGCGATCGTCTCCGAGATGGTGCCGCCCGACAAGGTGTCCAACGCGATCGGGCTCAACTCGACCAGCTTCAACGCGGCCCGCCTGCTCGGTCCGGGCGCGGCTGGGATCCTGATCGCGGCCATCGGCTCCGGGTGGGTGTTCGTGGTGAACGCCGTCACCTACCTGGTGCACATCTGCTGCCTGCTGCGGCTGCAGCCGTCCCAGATGACCGCCACTCGGGCCCCGGACCGCAGGTCGGGCAGCCTGCTGGTGGCGGTCCGGTACGTGGCGAAGCGCCCCGACCTGGCGCTGCTGCTGACGATCGCCGCCGGGATGGGGGCCTTCGGCTTCAACTTCTCGATCACCAACCCGCTGATGTCGACCGAGGTCTTCGGCAAGGGCGCCGGTGAGTTCGGAGCCCTGGGCTCGGTGATGGGAATCGGATCGCTGACCGCAGCGCTGCTCGCGGCCCGGCGCCGCCGGCCCCGGCTGCGTCACGTCGCGGTCGCGCTCGGGCTGTTCGCGGGCCTGCTCGCGGTCTCGGCGATGTCGCCGTCGTTCTGGTTCTTCACGCTGCTGATGGTGCCGCTGGGGTGGACCTCGGTGCAGGTGATGGTGACGGCGAACGCTCTGATCCAGGTGGCTGTCGCGCCCGAGTTCCGGGGCCGGGTGATGGCCTTGTGGACGGCGATGATCCTGGGCCTGACGCCGGTGGTCTCCCCGGTCCTGGGCGTGGTCGGGGCGTACTGGGGGGCGCGGGCGACGGTCTGGGCCTGCGCCGGCGGGATGATCGCCCTGTTCGTCGGCGTCTCGCTGTACCTGGCCCACAGCCCCGGGGTGGAGGTTCACATGACCCGGCGCCGCCCCTGGGTCTCGGTGGAGCCTCGGTCGACCGGCCGCTGAGCCAGCGCCCAACCACCCGCAAGCCAGCACGCCCAACCCGGCCACAGCTCTGAAGCCCATCACCGGAACTCAGCCCCAGCCGGCCGCGGAGCACGCCGTCTGGACG
>ERZ772827.112-NODE-112-length-44287-cov-4.322708_pt1 | contig 44287 bp, 44 predicted proteins | sample MGYA00580850_ERZ772827 | MGnify/ENA primary metagenome ERZ772827 (study PRJEB29015, sample SAMEA2737950) | human oral metagenome | biome: human oral; feature: human-associated habitat; material: dental | place: China | collected 2145 ... | reverse complement strand
CAAGAGTAACATTCACATTCTTATCAGAAAAGAAGATAAAACATCCGCATTCTAAAGAAAAGCAGTGGAAATTCCACTGCTTTTTCACAAATCTAACGTTGATCACTCTCCAGGTTTTAAGACCATACCATGTTGTATTGAAGTTTTTGACCGCGTCACATCCCATGCACTGATATGGAGGTGGTAGGCACCTGGAGCTCCTGTATCTCCAAGAGTTCCGACTACAGTTTGTCCACCTATGACATACTGTCCTGGCAACACAGAGGTAGATTCCAGATGAGCCAAACACACCTGAAAGGTCTTTTCACCAAGTTTCTGCTCAATGACAACATGTTTTCCAAAATCCTTATTCCCACTATCAAGCACCTTAACAACCTTGCCATCAAGGGGAGAATAAAGTTCCGTGCCTCTGTCTATATCAGTATTGATCTTCATAGAAGAACCAGGCTTCCAATCATAAGGATACAAGTTGTAATCCAAAGCATATTCCTCAGAAGTTCCTTTCCAGTGTTTGCCTTCTCCGAATCCGCTTCCTCCAAAGCCTCGTCCATCAGCCTCACCATTCAGCCACTTAAATCGTTTCCATTCTTTTTCATTGCCTGGTTTATCACCTGGTTTCTTCTCGACAGTAACCTGTTTATAGACTGAATTATTAGATCGGGAAGATCCATCTGCAAACACCCAATACATCCCTAGAGCATTTGATGCACACCAAACCCTAGTATTATCGACATAATTAGGTTTGGGGTCAACGACCTGATAGGAAAAAGACCTCCGCCTAAAGATTCGATACTTCACATCATACCTCCCATGCTGACGAAGCGTCTGTTCATGGAAGAAGTTGCCTTTACCGTTCTTGACCATAGGACGTACCTCTGTTCCCCCCGAAGGGATAGAAAGGACGACATCAACCCGCGTAATATCAGGAGAAGGATTAGACACATAGAAACGATAATGAGTTTCCTGAGGAAGACCATGGGTATCTTCCGAGAACCCTTTCCCTTCTCGCATCACAATCCCGCAATACATACTACCACTAGATGATCTTAACTCCTGAGTGGAGTCAAGAACTTCATCCTGAAGGGTTTCAGCACTAGGAACAACCACTGGTTGATCCACATCTTTCTCGCAGGAGCTCAAGAGAGCTACAACCACGAACATCATCACAAACAATCCGAAGATTGAATTTCTGAATGTTTTCATATAATTTTTGTTGTTTTAGACAGAGCAGACACGGTGCTTGTCTGGTTTATTTTATTTTTGTTTTAACAAATGAAGTCCGTACACTTCGTTGAAGAGTATGAGTCATAGAGTCCTCTTCTGACTCCAGAAGCCCCTTTCTCTCAAAGAAAAGCACTTCAATTTTTTTTAAATTTTTGTTATAGCGAGGCATACTTTAGTGATCCCGTATAGGAATGCAAGAAAAAAGTGCCTAAAAACACCTCTTTCTTATCCAAATATCACGAAGAACGAGCAAATTCATCAATAATTTCGCACCTTGATAAGCGACTGAAAGGAGTCCTCGAGGAAACGAAGTGAGGATCGGGAGGAGATCTCGCTATGACAATTTCCATACAATAAAGAGCAAAGAATACCATCCCTGCTAAAAAATCTGATTTGGAAATACTTCAACTTTGAAGTTCACTGCCTTTTTCACGCTATTAATACTTAAATCTGAAACTATATCGTCTCGAAAATAGACCCAATCTTTATCATCTCAGATAGAGTCTTCGTAGTAATATGCCCCATTCCAAAATCCAGGATGTTCCCTCTCATAGCGAGTTCTTTCATAGAAAAAATAAAACTCCCTAGAATACACGCTAGGAAGTTTAAATATCAAGGCAAAGCGAGATCCAACCAAAGAGCCCCCAAAATCCAGGATTTCAACCTCTTTTAAACAGAAAAAAGTCTGATCCCTTTCTGTAATCAGACTTTCTCTCTTTGCATCATTAACAGAAAACTACACAGCGAATCTATAGAATTTCGTTACTTCAAATCCAGCAGGCAAGATTTCCTTCACCTTTTTCGCACCATCTCTGATATATTCCTGCTCAAGAAGCACTACATCAGCAAACGCTTTATCAATCTTTCCTTTCACGATATTTGCGATCATGGCTTCTGGTTTCCCTGCTGCTTTAAGCTCTTCAGTAAACTGCGCCTCAAGTTTAGCCTTTTCATCAGCAGGCACCTCATCAAAATTAAGATAGTCAGGATTCAACGCAGCCACCTGCAACGCCAATTCTTTCGCAGTTGCCTCATCTCCGCTATACACCACCAAAGAAACGACCTTATTTCCTGGATGTGCATACGCATAAGCATTTCCAGCAGTAATGAAAAGCTCTCCGATCTTCAAATTCTCTCCGATAGAACCTACCGCTTCAGCAAGCATCGTATTGATCGTCTCCACTTTTGCAGCGTCGAGATCCTCGAGCGATCTCACCTCTCCAGCAACACCTTCGAGTTCAGCAAAAATTTTATCAAAAAGCTGAAGAAACGTCTCATTTTTCGCTACAAAGTCAGTCTCACAAAGAAGCTTAAGCACGATAGTTCTTCCGTTTGCTTGATGCGTCTTGATAAGTCCTTCGTTGGTTTCTCTATCAGCTTTTTTTCCTGCTTTTGCGATTCCCTTCTGCTTCAAGATTTCCTGAGCTTTATCAAGGTCTCCACCAGCCTCTACAAGGGCATTTTTACAGTCTCCAAGTGGAGCAAACGTAGCTTCTCTGAGCTGCTTTACCAAATTAATATCGATATTCATCCTACATATAAGATAAGAAATAAAAGACAAGCAGTGTTGCCATTTATCAAAAGAAACGAAATGAAAACCAGAATAAAAAATCTGACTTTTTTCTCCGTTCGTTTGGATAAACCACAAAGCTAGCTAAGGGGTTGTGAGGGAGTCTGCGTCGGAAGATTCTCTGCAGTAGTGTCAGTTGCAATATCTCCATACACCCTCTTCTTAATGTCAAAGATTCCCAGCAATCGCCCACCGAGATCAGCATAAAACATCTTCCATCTATGCTCTTGGAGAACATCGTGAGCATACTGCCCCTTCCATGCCCCAAAGACAAAGATCACAACAATCACAAGATTTGCCAATACAAAGAGGAAAGGCAACCATTTCAATATCGGGATCCATACGAGCATGAGTTGGAAAAGTAGCAATGCCATCGTAGACATATACCATCCAATCGCTTGCTTGTAATGAAAGTATTCATACACCGTTAATTCCTCCTTGCCTGAAAAAAAGAAGAGCCCTATCAAGAGATAGGCAGTAATTACTCTCTTTCTTTCAGACGAACTCGGCAAGTAAAGTTGTTCTTGCATAGGAAATAAGAGGAATAAAGATCAACTCCGTCATTGCGAAGGAAGTGAAGCAATCCAATTACTAAGCAAAATTGCTTTTAAGTGGATCGCCACGGCTTCGCCTCGCGATGACAAAAGTCCGAATAAGTTTCTCTCTTAGAGGAGAATAGACTTCAAAACAAAATCCAAACTCTGATAACTATTGATATTAGTAGTAATAATCTCGTTTTCTGGCCAATATCTTGAGAAGTTGGTCCCTGCGATTACGATCGCTTCAAGTTTTCCCTTGAGGTTCTCTACTTCATCAATAAGGGTAGAAAGCATATTTCCATCGACAATAATTACGAGTTCTGGTCTTTTCTTGAGTTTTGTTACTCCCTTATAGACCTTATTTGCTCTTTCAAAGTTTCTTTTGTACACGAGCTGCTCCTTCTTGGTCAAAGATGCAAAAGCATCAGTTTCCATAAAGCTCACCATTTCATTGATAGAATCAATCCTTTTCTTGAAGGTATCAAAGTTTGTTAAGAACCCTCCAGAAACCTTGTAGTTGAGAAATGCAACGCCAGCCTTTGCAGCTAATGCTTCAAGCTCTTCAGCATACATTTTCTTCTCACATACAACCAAGATTTCCTTTCCAGCAGCTTTCGCAGCAGCAACCTGTGCTTTTGCAGCCTCAAGTTGTTCAGCAATCGCTTCTGGATTGATCACTACCACTCCGTTGGTTACCTCAGACCAGTATTTACTTGTCTTTGGATGAGCTTCATTTTTAAGCGTCCCAATGTGAGCCTGTGCAGCAACAATATCTTGAACAGATACAGACATCCGTAGTGCTAAAATCAAAATAAAATATCGGCTTCGCCGACTCTTTCATCTTCTTCAAAAGACAAAAGAAATCAAAAATCTGATTTTTGACTTTTAGTAAGCCTCAAATACTATTTGAAGTTTACAGTAGCTCCAGCTTCGCTAAGCTTAGCCTTCAAAGTTTCAGCTTCATCAGCTTTTGCATTTTCTTTGATGATTACAGGAGCTTTTTCTACTAATTCTTTAGCAGCTTTAAGGTCAAGTCCAAGAACTTCTTTAACAACCTTAATTACAGCGATCTTCTGTTGTCCAGCATCAGTAAGCTCAACATTCATAGCGTCAGATGCACCAGCGTCTGCAGCACCAGCTCCAGCAGCAGCACCTCCAGCAACTACCATAGCAGCAGCAGTTACTCCAAATTCTTCTTCTAAAGCTTTTACAAGCCCATTAAGTTCAACAGCATTCATCTCTTTTACAAGATCCAAAATCTGTTGTTGATTTTTAGTTAATTCCATTTTCTACGTTAAGAATAATAAATAAAAGGAATTTCGGATAAGAGAAAGCCTATCCAGCTTTTTTTGCAATTTGGTCAATCACACAAGCAACTGACTGTAAAGGGTAATTGAATAGGTATGCCAATTTTGAAAGCAACTCTTCTCTTGATGGGATATTTGCAAGCTCAGTAACATATTCTGAATTATGCCACTTCTTGTCATACCACCCTCCAAGGAACTTGATAGAAGCCTTAAGCTCCTTATCCGCTGCAAATTCTTTTGCATACTTATTAACAACCTTCATTGGACCGTATTCATCTCCATTTGCATAGAGAACAACCACTGATCCCTCAAGATCGCTTTCAGCTACATCTTCGTAACCAGCTTCCTTGAGCGCAAGTAAGAACAGCTTTTTCCTGATGACATTGAATTTACCATCAGCTTCAAGGACTCCTTTTCTCATCTGAGTAGCTCCCACTACCGGGATTCCAGACTGCTGAAGGATCACTACATTCTTTGCAGATTGTAAGTCTTGAACATACTGTTTTACAAGCTCTACTTTTTTCTCTTTTGAGATTGTCATGAGTAGTGTAAAACCTGGAAATAAAAAATAACTCATTGCCAGAGTTATCTCATGTCTTGAAAGAAAAGATAAAATCTGATCTTTCAAATAGTAAGAATAACCTCGGTAGGAACAATTTATATCCCAATGGGACGACCTACGGTCTACGGCAAAGATGACAGAAGTATACACTTTCAAGAAAAGAAATCAAGAGAAAATCCACTCAAGCGCAACTTCCATCAAAAAAACCAAGTACTCATCACTCAAATAAGCACCAACAAAAAACCTACAACTTTCTTGCAAAATCAAGCAGTTCTAAATCTGCCCATTGCTTTCACATCGCTTGGATTCCAACAGGAAGCTGATCTCCCTCTTCATCTACCATTCCCAGCGGAACAGAAATCGCAGACAACCCAGCCAAATTCGCAGGAACCGTATAGAGATCAGAAAGATACATCTTGAGAGGATCGGCAGTTTTTGATCCCAATTTCCAAGCTGGCTCTGGAGTCGTTGGAGTCAATAAGACATCATACTCTTGATAGATTTTCGCTAGTTCACCCTTCAAAAGCTTCTGCACCTGCAAAGCCTTGAGATAATAGCCCTCATAATTAGCCGAGCTCAGAACAAAAGTTCCTAGGAGGATTCTCCTCTTTGCCTCCTCCCCAAACCCTTCCGCTCTAATCGTCGAATAATACGCATCAAGAGAAGGGAAATCCTGACTTTCTTTCTGATGTCAAAATCTAATCCCATCAAAACGAGAAAGATTCGTGCTTACCTCAGCCGGCATCAAGGCATAATAAACCGCAAGTGCATGCTTAATAATCGGCAAAGAATCAATAACCACTTGATGTCCCTGAGCCTTTAGGGTTTCTAATTTCTGCAAAAAAAGCTCTTTGATCTGTGGATGAACGCCTTCTGAGAGTGCTTCTTCTGGCACAAAAATCCTATACGAAGAAGGGAATTCAGATTTTTTTTCTTTTAAAGACTCAGCCTGCAAAGATGAAGTCCCGTCTTTATCATCATAGCCAGCTAAATAAGGGAACAAAAGCTGAACATCTTCAACTGTTTTTGCAAAAATTCAAACCTGATCCAAGGACGACGCCATTGCCACCACCCCATAGCGAGAAATCGCACCATAGCTTGGCTTAAATCCGACAATCCCACACATCGCTGCTGGTTGACGAACACTTCCTCACGTATCGGTCCCCAGAGCAGCAATCGCCATATTCGCAGCAACCGCAGCTGCGGAGCCGCCACTACTTCCACCAGGAATACGACTTGCACAAACAGGATTAAGCGTTTTCCCATAAAATGAAGTTTCCGTAGAACCTCCCATCGCAAATTCATCCATATTTGTCTGACCAATCATCAAGCAACCAGCCTTTTCTAGATTCTGCATACAGCTCGCTGAATAAGGAGCGGTATAACCTTCAAGCATTTTAGAACAACAAGTGACCGACTGCCCTTCAATGAGGATATTATCCTTAACCATAATCGGAAGCGAAGCTAACGCTCTAGTAGAAAATTCCTCAAAATGAGCATTTACATACTCATCATTAAAACGCACACAGGCATTAAATTCAGTATTAAGAGCTTTAGCTCTTTTTTGATAATCAAGGAGGACTTCTCTGGGGCTAAAATCCTTATTCTTCAATCCTTGAAGATAGGATGCGATCGTAAGTTGCATGTGAAGAAACGAAATAAAAGATAAATCTTTCAACAGGAGACAACTGTAGGGATTTTGAAAGGTTTTTCAACAGCAAGAAAAAAAACTCTTCTTTTGCCTTGAATCCAAGCATCATTCAACAGAAAAAAATCTGATTTCCTTCCTTCTTTCGCTTTTAAAAATACTTTCCACCGCATAAAATAGCCAACAGAAAAATATAGACATAGCTATTTTAGAAAGATAAAATAATTGACAAAATAAAAAAAATATTGTTTTTGATCTAAAAATAGCTATAGTAAAGTCAATTAATAAATGCATCCAAAAAATAAATAAAATGGCAAAAAGAAAAGAGGCTTCTCCTCGTAACAAAAAGAACAAAAAAAAAGGGAAAACAAAAGGCGAGATTCCATCTTTTCCAAGCGAAACCGAGAGCGAGAAGGAAAAGAAAACCCACATTCTGGATACGAACGTCATCCTGAATGATCCGTATTGCCTGAAACATTTTGGGGAACACAATATTTGTATCCCTATAATGGTGCTCGAAGAGCTCGATAAATTCAAAAAAGGAAATGAACCCAACAATGTCAATACTAGAGAATTTCATAGAATATTCAACAGGTTTGGAGATGGGCTCTTTAACGGAGGGATTTCCTTGGGAGAAAATCGAGGGAAACTAACAGTTGCATTAGGGGTCGACTATCCTCCAGAGATGAAAAAATCATTCTCCACGGATTCTCAAGACCATCGGATACTGGCAATTGCACTGGACAAAAAAAAGAAAGGAGAAAACGTCGTTTTGGTAACAAACGACATCAATCTCCAGATCAAAGCACGAGCATTAGGAGTGAAATCTGAATCTTATCGCCACGATAGCGTGAAAGATTTAGAAAGTATCCAAGCATCAGTGATCTCCTACCGCCCCAGAGGCGAAGGCTGGGAGGAGCTAACTAAAGATATGTGGAATACGAATGGATATCGCGTCCCCAAAAGTCTGAGCAAGTATCCAGAAAATTCTCTAATCATCATCCGATCAGGGAAAGGAGAAAAGGGGAAAGAATACTTGGTCAGGAAATGCGGGAAATACCTAATGCTAGTAGGATACTACAATGGAAAAGAATCCGTATCCGGCATCGAAGCTAAAAATAATGAACAGCGATTCTGCTTTGATGCTCTGCTTGATGATAACATCCGACTCGTGGCAATAACCGGCAACGCTGGAACAGGGAAAACCCTCATCAGTCTTGCAGCAGCACTTGATCAAAAAGATCCATACGAGGAGATCCTAGTTGCTCGCCCCGCTGTAGAGATGAGCAATAAGACGCTAGGATACTTGCCAGGCAAGCTAGACGGGAAAATCGATCCCTACATGAAACCTATCTTCGATAACCTCGCAATAATAAAAGAGGCAAACGAAAAGAAAAAAGGGAAAAAGAAGGGAACGAGCCAGTCTGTAGAAGATTGGGCAAAGGAGCAGAAGATCAGCACCCTCGTGTTAAACTTCGTCCGTGGTCGATCTCTAGCAAACCGTTTCATCATCATCGATGAAGCACAGAATCTGACGCCTCACGAGATTAAAACGATCATAACCCGAGCTGCAAAGGGGACAAAAATCGTGTTAGTTGGAGATATTAGTCAGGTAGACTCGCCATATCAAAACGAACGATCGAATGGGCTTTCCTATTTGATCGATCGATTCCGAGGGCAATCTGAATTTGCGCATATCCATCTCAAAGATGGAGAGCGGAGCCCCCTCGCCGCTAAGGCAGGACAGCTCTTGTAACCACAATACATGTTTATAATCATTCAAACTCGCTTAGTGAGATTACTAGGCGAGTTTTTCAAAAAGAAAAATCTGATACTAAAAGAAAGGAATCGCCTCCTCTGCATCAAAGACGCTCACTCCCAAAATTCCCCCTTGATTTTTAGGTCCAAAACCTCATAACCAAGTCAGATTTTTTTATTTTTTCTTAATCTAATCATTATGAAAAAAGGAATGCTAATCCTCATCATAGGAAGCTTAGTATTAACAGGATGTAATTCACGAAAAACCATTACCGACACCCCTGAATACCAAAAAACTCAGCAAATAGCCACCTCTGGAATGAACTATGTCTCAGAGAAAACTGCAGATTTCATCAAAGAAAACGAGCAAGTCCAAGGAGCCATCACCGCCACCCAAGAGGGAGTAAAACAGCTTAAGGGTCAAGCAGAGGACTTAGCAACCCAGGCTAAAGATGAGCTGAATAAACAATACAATCAGCTCAAAGAAGACGCAAAAACTTCTGTCAAGGATTCCGTAAACCAGAAAATAGACCAAGCTTTTGAAAAACTCTAAAAAAAATCTGAATTCCTCCCCGTTTTTCCCTCGAAACACGAGAAAATCGCTTAGTTTAGCCAAATCCCCCACGAGAGATCGCCTCTTGCAGACTACTTTTAGTGAAAATTATACTTGCAATCACCTTTTAAAACATCGTGAATATACTCATGATAACAAAAAAATATAAATACTAGGTTGTAAATTAAAAAAATTGAAAGTAAAAGTCTTGCTAAAGAGTCGAAATCCGAAGTCAGAGGGAGACTTTGTTACTCATGATTGTTCAAAGGTAGATGGAGTGGACTACCTCACGAGTCACAAAACAGGAATATTCCCACTTCAATATTCCACAAAACAAAATTAATTATGAAAACAAAAGATTTCATATTGATACTTATGATGGTAGTATCCGTAGGGATATTTACCTCGTGTGAACAGAATACCCCTAATGAGGACAATCGTCCTCTTGGGGAAGGCAATCTCGTTTCTACCCTGAGGAACGCAAGTTCCAGCTCTCTGGGGACGTTCGAGGTTTATCCGTATTCAGGTTATGTGTATGATACTGGGTTTACGTTTACATTTTATTCCTCGTTTCCGCATTTTGCAAATCCGAGGGTGAGAGTCTTTGTAAAATTCAACTCTCCTCTAGGTTTTACAGGGTATGAAGAGATGCATAAAATAGACGTATCCAGCTCTGGAGTAACATTCCAGTTTATGAAAGATCGTTTCCGAGAAGTTGGGACGTATCGCTGTGAGATTGTATTCTCAATTGATGGAGATGATCCTAAATATCCTTTGGGAATTGCTCAATCCATCTCGGTAAACTCTAATGCTGGACCTGCTATTGACGACTATAATAGTAACAATAACAGTGGATACTCCGATAGGTATTGCACTGCGTGGGTAGCGTGGAAGGTTAACCAAATGTGGGGAACATGGAACGCTTTCCCAAGTGGCTTGGGAAATGCTGAAGACTGGAAAGATGCCTTAGATGGTGCTGGCTATGACGTCGAACAAGGTCGTGCTATACCAGGAGATATTATCTGGTTCTCTCCAGGGACTCATGGAATAAAACGTCCTGGACACGTTGGTTTCGTTCATAGCGTTACAAACTCTACCATCTACTACACGGATTATAATGGAGGGAAACCTCAGAACAAAACCTTTGGTAATCGCAAGATTTCAACGAGTTCTGCCTCTGATGTCTTCTTCATCCATGTGCAAAAACAAAAGTAATATACCCCCTTAAAAAATTATCCCTCTTTCCTGTGTCTAGGAAGGAGGGATTTTTCATAAATCGATTTCACAACGTTTTATCTTAAATTTCGTCAGTCAATACCCTTTTTCTTCTTGCGCTAGGAGCTTAGGATCATTGACGATTTGATTGTCCATAAACCTACTTACGAAGAGAGTATCTCCAGAGAGGGCACTCACCTTCCACTCTGACTCTTTTGCAAGTCAAGTTTTCTTTAATGATGTATATGTTCATACCCAATACAATTTATCATCAATATCAAGGACAGGATTTCAGGTATATCTATAATCAATTGTTCCTAGCACATAGTAATGTGATTTATTTTCTCACCAAGGATTTCTCAGTAGAAGATCACAAAGTTTAGTATCTTTACATCAGAAGGAGTAAAATTCATCGAGCGGAATAGGGAATGCTACCGCGAGTAGTGATTTTTGTCTGAGGTGATGTTTCTCCAGAAAGGCAATAAAATCCTGATAGGTTTTATCTGGCAAAAGATTTATATCTGTCAGATCAGACTTACAAAACCTGTGTTCATCAGATTCTGATCCTCGAGCATAGGTTATTGCATCCTTGAGGATACTGAGCTGGTCTTGTGTCCCGCCACGACCAGCATTATCATACACGCTATATCCTTCCTCGAAGCTACAGTTCTCCATAAAGTCTTCTAGGTTCCTAACTTTGGAGAAATTCTTCGTCATATCCAGATGTTGACAGGCAGGTAAGTCCTTAGCCTCTCTCTTAGGGTATCAAGAAGGAAGGGGTTGTAGAGGTGACTCTTTGTGAACATTAATCTGTTCCTGACTCTGCTTCTCTGAAGCGTCTTTTTTGATATTTCCTTGATCATGCGGAATTGGCTGAGCCGTGGATTCGTATGTCTGGGGCTCTTTCCCTATTTGATCATCTGGAGTATGAGGATGAGAAAGCAAAATCTTCTGGGAGAAAGCGAGCTGCACCATAAGCAAAATAAGCATAAGTATCTTCATAGCTCTTACAAAACATATAAAAAACTAAAGCAAATATAATAATGCTTATTCTTTAGTCAAGATGAAGACATATATGTTGAGGATTCCTCCCCACAAGAGTAACCTTCATGCCTCCGCCCACTCAAATTCGCCTTTACACGCTTACAAAGAACGATTGTAGCCCTAGGAAATGGGAAAAGTAGCAGTTTTTCACTATTTCCAACACAAAAAAACCAAAAAAACTCCCATTTAGGGTAAAAAAACTTTCGACAAACAGCTTCTACAAACATTGTAAGCAAAGAGTTTTCTAATGCAGAAGAATATCTTGCTAAATTTCCAAGCACACAAAAAAAAGAATCTCCTCTCCAGAGACCCTTCCTTCCAAGCAACTATAAAATATTCAGAATTAAAGCTTTATCTTTCTAATTAATTTCTCCACGAACCCCTGCTCATAAGATTCCAAGAAAGGCACTACCTTTGCTAGCTCTGCAAAAAAAAGTTTTTGATGCTCAGGAGTATCGTTCAGTGTAAAGATTTCAACCGATTTGTCAAAGACGAAGACGATATTTCTGAGTTTCCCAGTCTTTTTCTCCATCTCTACGACAAATCATTTAAGCACAGAAAAAGGGATCAACCTCTCTCCTGCAAAAACTCCTTCTGAGCTAAGCGTAAGCTGAATCGTTGACCACGTTTTCGACTGAAAGAAAAGGTAGCCTCCGACAATCATCAGCATAATTACGCTTCCTACGATGTTCTGCACTCCTTGTCCTGTCTTGTAAAAAAGAGAAAGCCCAAGAATCGTCAAAATAACGCCAGCAAAACCGACATACCATCGCTTTCCTCTTTCAAAAAGCTCTCCATTATAGACTTTCAAAGTGGCCATCTGCTAATACTCAAGGAAGATAAAATCATCTCTTAGTTAAGAGCCTTAATCGTAATATCAAAAATCAGATCCTTACCTGCCAATTCATGATTCATATCAAAAACAATTTCCTTATCGGTAATTTCAGCAATCGTCGCAGGATATTGTCCTGAAACAAGCACTTTCATTCCTACTTGAGCTCCTGAAGTATCTCCCGCCTGCTCCAAAGGCACACGAAGAATCAAGTTCTCATCTCTCTTTCCATATGCTTTCTCAGCAGGGATATGTACAGTTTTTGTCTCTCCAACCTTCATACCTACGACAGCTTCATCAAATCCCTTGATCATTTGACCAGCTCCTACCGTAAAACTTAGTCCTTCATTATAATTTCTCTGAGGAGAATAGGTACCAGCAGCTTCAGCTACACTTTTTACGCTCGTATCAAAAACTTCCTTATCATTCAACCTACCAATATAGTCCACCGTGATAGTAGCACCGCTTGCCACCACTTGATCAGATTTAATATCCTGATTTGCTTGTGTTAAATAGTCTTTAATCGCGGCTTCTACATTCATGTTTAGAGGTTCATTAGAAGATAAATCTGAAGGTTGTTGTTCTTGTTGCCCAGTAATTGACGTCTCAGGAGTTAAATTCCTTCCCTCCTTCATATAATTGAGAGCAAATAGCACTCCTACCGAGACGATTCCTAGCCCACAGACCCCAATCACTACCTTAGCCAAAAGGGGAAACGCTTTCTTTTCTGATTTCTTAGTCATACAATACGATATATAAATGTAAAAAAACAGCATCACTATATAGATACCAAGAAAAATAGCAATCCTTTCTTCTCCCAAAATGCCTCCTACAAAAAAATGTCAAGCGAAAAAGAGCAAAAGAAAAGCAGACTCTTGCGAAAAAAATCTCTTTCAATTATACTTACACTATCTTTTATCTCAGCAATAGTAACAAAATAAAGGTATGGATCAGTTTTTTCTCTCATTCGCAGTAATTCTAGGAATCGTCCTCCTCTCGCTAGGAGCAATGAAAATCCTTAAGCAACCAATGATTATCGGATATATTCTCGCGGGGATCGTAATCTCTTTTCTTTTCCCTGGAGTTTTCGCAGAATCAGAAACCTTTACTCAGCTTTCGCAGGTAGGAATCACATTTCTGCTCTTCATCATCTGAACCGAGCTCAATCCCTCACTTATCCACAAAATTTGAGGGAAAACCGTTGCAGTCTGAGTATTGCAAGTGATCGGAAGTAGTATCTTAGGATTTGGGATTGGATTAGCTTTTAAGTTTGATATTATGACCTCCCTCTACATCGGAACAGCAACCGCGCTAAGTAGTACCATCGTAATCCTCAAACTCTTGGGAGATAAAGATGATATCGATACCACATACGGAAGACTTTCGATCTGAACCTCAGTTTCTCAGGACATTTCAGTCATGCTTTTCATGTCAATTGTTGCTGCATTTACAGCTATGGGAGATGGAGATAGCTTGCACGTCGCTGGAATCCTAATTCTCAAGATCCTCGGAATCGGAATCTGACTTTTTATCTTTTCAAAATATCTCCTCCCCTATTTTACCAGAAAAATTGCTGAATCTCAAGAATTTCTCCTCCTTTTCTCAATAGGATGGTGTTTCATCACCTCAGCGATCTTCCAAACTTTAGGATTCGGAATGGAAATCTGAGCCTTGATGGGAGGAATCACCCTTTCCACTTCTCCATACAGATTCGAAATCGCCAGCAGAATGAAGGTGCTCAAAGACTTTTTCATCGTCGTATATTTCGTGCTCTTGGGAAGTCAGATTTCCTTTGATGGCAACCTTAATCGACGATTCATCGGAGCAGGATTGGCTGCCGTCATCTTTTTCAAACCACGAATCACAATGTGGCTGATGAAACTGATGGGTCATGTTAAAAAAAACAACTTCCTAACCGGGCTTACCCTCATCCCAATGAGTGAATTTTCCTTTATCCTGATCTCAATGGGAATCTCTTCTGGAGCGATTAAAGATCAGAACCTTCTCGTGATGATCACAATTATCGGAATTACAAGTATTCTGATCTCTGGATACGCCACCGCATACAATCATATCCTCTTCAAAAAACTCGGGAAACGGCAAAAATACATCCCAGGTTCAATCTACAGAAAATCAAAGGGAACTCTTGGAAGCCCAAATGATATCGTCCTCTTCGGATTCGGTAAACTCGGGAGCAGTCTTTATGAGCATTTTCAAAAAAAGAAGTATTCTTTTCTAATCATCGACGAGCATCCTGCTATTATCAACCACCTCAACACGCACGAAATCAATTGCCTCTATGGAGATGCCCTCGACTTAGAATTTTTGAATGACATTAATGTTTCAGGCACCAAAATGGTGATCTCAACGATCAGAAACGTGGACGCCAACTTTGCAATTTTAAGCTGCCTAAAAGAAAAAAAAGCTGATCTCATCGTCATTTGTATCGCAAATCACATTCACGAAGCGATCACCCTCTATGAAAAAGGTGCAGATTACGTGATTATGCCACACTATATCGGAGCTGATCATACTTCTATTATGCTGGAAGAATTTGGACTCGATCTAGAAAAATTCCTCAAAAATAAATCACTCCAAGTCGAGAACCTCAGAAAAAAAAGTAATGATCTTCTCCTCGAAGAGCTCATAAAAAAATAACAAAACCTTTCACAATAGGGAGATAATTATAAAACGAAAAATCATTTTATCTTCTACGAATTTTCACAATGAAAACATCCACAAAAATTCAACTCATCCAAGCCTGCTTCAACAAAACCGTCCTCAAGAAACGAACCAAACCCTTGACCACACTCCTTGCAATCTTTGGACTCTTAAGTCTGATCCTCATCACTTCGAGTAATTACTTAAAAGACCATATATTCAGACTAGGATTCGAGAGCACCCTACGTATTAAGGATAATATCGTTGAAAAAGTCTTTGAAAAAGAACAAGGTTTCAACCTCGCCACCACAGAAAGCATTCCTTACGACATGGAAATTCATGTGCCTCAAGGAAGAATCGATGCTTCAATGCCAACCTTCCTCTACGCAAGTGATCGAGACTACGCACTTGAAGTTTCCGCTCTCAGCGGAAAAGCAGGGCTCAAATACCTTACCTATAATCCACGCTACGAAGGAATCCTAAACCCCATTCCTTATACTTTTCAGATCTTGATTAAACCCTTTTGACTTGAGGATGAGAAAATCCCATCATGTCTCCTAATCACAAAAGGAGTTCCTGGCATTCCAACTTCCATCAGACCAGAGCAAAACCCCAATAATTGTGAAGTCATCTGAATCCAGCCAGAATTCTATAATGAAAAACACTTGATCTGAGTCTCAGCATTCTCCAAGGGCTGAGCCACAGTCCTCTTTACCAAACGTAATCTCAGACAAGAATAACCAAACATACAAACAGGAGGTCAACCGATGACCTTCTTTTTGATTTTTGAGAGGAAATCCATAAGATGCACGTTGCTTTTATTAGAAAAAATACTGAATGAAATTCCACGTGATTACCTTGGGTTGCCAAATGAACTATTCCGACACCGCCAGAATCAAATCTGTTCTCAAAAATTGTGGTTTTGATCCTGTAGAAACGATCGCTGAGGCAGATATCGTTATTTTTGATACTTGCTCCGTCCGCCAAAAGTCCGAAGACAAAGTCACAGGTAAACTCAAGGAAATCCCGCTTACCAAAAAAGTGCGAATCACCGGCTGTATGATCCAGCATACCATGAGAAACCAAAAAGTCAGCACCGCTGCCAAACTTCCAGACCAGCTCAAAACCTGAAATTTCTCTGGAGCGGTTCTCACCACCGAGCCTACAATCCTAGGGCTCACGTCAGAAGAGATCAATACCCTCAAAAAACCCGATACTGCAAACATCGTAGGGATCAATCATGCTTTTAATCCTCTTTTTCATTCCCTCTCCCAAAAGCGACCAAACATCGAACTCTTTTTCCGTATTGATGATACCGGTTTCCTCCCTCTTATGCTCCAAAAACTCGGCTACGACATCCATTATGATCAAGAATTGACCAATGAATACTCCACTATCATCCCAGCAAGCATCAATTCCAGTATGAACGCCCACGACAAAACCGCCTACATCCCTATTTCGAGCGGTTGCAACCAGTTTTGTGCTTACTGTATTGTGCCATATGCGCGTGGACTGGAGAAATGGTTCCTGGTAGAGCAAATCATCCACGAAGCCAAAACCCACCTCGCTCACGGCGTCAAAGAAATCTCACTCCTCGGACAAATCGTCAATAAACACCCAGATTTTTTGACTATTGTAAAAGAGCTTTTGAAGCTAGAGGGCTTAGAATGGCTCAGATACACTTCCCCTTACCCGACCTACTATTCCGATGAGCTGCTCGCACTCCACCAAAACGAGCCAAAACTCTGCCCACATATCCATATTCCGTTCCAGTCAGGCTCTACTCCAGTCTTGAAAAAGATGTTCCGTGGCTATAACGCAGAGCAGTGCTATACTTTTATTGACAAAATCAAATCCCTCAGCAGACCAATCTCTATCACAACCGATATAATCCTCGGCTTTCCCTGAGAAACCGAACAAGATTTCCAAGAAACCTTAAAACTGACCGAATACGGACGCTTTGATATGATTTATATGGGAATCTATTCCAACCGCCCCGGAACTTTCGCCGATAGAAAATACCCTGATGATATCCCTTATTCCGTCAAACACGAGAGACGATCCCGCCTCAACAAGCTCCTTTACCAAATCTCGACCAAAAATAACCAGCAAGAAATAGGGAAAATCAGAACAATGATGGTAAACGAAATCGGTGCCAACGGCGACCTTTACGGCTATACCGATAATATGAAACAAATCACCGTCAAAGCAAACGCAAAGACCAAAGGCATAAAAATCTGATCTCTCCTCCCAGTAAAAATCACCAATGGCGTGGTCTTCAAACTCGAAGGCAGCCTCCAATAAGCCCCTCCTCTTAAGCTTTCTCCACCTTGCTAACCAACTTTCTACTCCACTGCCACCTTGTGAAGAAAATTCTCGATCCTTGCAGTAAAGAGTTCCTTCTCAGGACTCGGATAATACTCATAAGCCTTCTGGTCATCGACCGCAGTGCTCCAAATCGGCATCCCCTTTTCCAGAGAAAGTGGAACGTCCAGCACTCTCTGATTCCTAGACCCCCTAAACTTGATCGTGAGATCTACGAGCTGCTGCACAAATCTCCCCTCAATCAGCACATCCAGATGCGACAAAATCTGATACGTAAACGGTAAGTTCGGAAACATGACCTCGGTAATAAATTCGTAAGTAAACCCTGAGTAGCACCATATCGTCTTGTGCGGAAGCTGCTCTCTAACTTGCCTAACCAAATTCCAAACCTGCTCTTGATTCTCCGGCGCCAAAGGCTCTCCCCCAAGCAACGACAACCCCGAGATATAATCAGCACTCAGCTCTTGGATAATCTCATCAATCGTTTCTTGTGTAAAGGGCTTCCCAAAAGCAAAATTCCACGCCTCCGGATTAAAACACCCCGGACAAGCATGATGACACCCAGACACAAAAAGAGAGACCCTAAGCCCCTCACCATTCGCCGTATCCATGGTTTTGATCGTTCCGTAGTTCATAATTTTTCTTAACTCTTTAGAAAGAAATAAAAAAAGCCTTAAAAGTCTGATAAATTTCCAAGATTCAGCTTGCCTCCAACGCATCATCACAAACACTTCCTTGCCTTCCATTTTGAAAACAAACTCTCTTCTGCACTGCGGATGATCCAAAGCACATCGACATTTCACACTCACAAGCAAATCTCCCTTTTCCTCTCAAAAAAATTCCCCTCCTCTCAAAAATCAGACGATTCGATTGTAGCGTTTTAGAGAGCATTGTCAAAACCTTTTACCCAACTTTTTGCAAGCCAATAATTTACCTCATAGCACCCAGTTTCAAGCAACCTTCATCCAACCTTTCCCCTTTTTCAAGCCCTATCACTCTTACCTCCTTCTAAAAATTCCAGCAAGCAAGAAGCCAACTCCAGTTCAAGCATTCCAAAAAAGCTTTCTTATCAAGAACAAACAGGTCCCCCCACCACAAAAAGCCTCAAGCAAAAAAGACGGCCGCTCTCTCCTCCAAAATCTTTTCCATCAACAAAAAAAATCCCTCCGCAGAGAGACTTTTCTTGTGAAAAGAATGATTATTTATATTTCTCCTTGAGCTTTGCAATCTTATCTGCTTTCTCAGCAGCTCTTTTTGCCTCTCTTTCAGCTTTAAGTTCTTCCTTAGTCTTTTCTGGAGCTGCTTCCACTGCCTCAACTTCTACCTTAACTTCTTCCTGAACTCCACCTTCAGCCTCAATCGTCACAGAAATCTCTCTCTTAAGATCCTTGTAAATAAAAGGAACCACAAAAACTCCTACTTCATTGAGCTTTTTCTTGAGCTTAAGATAGTGAGGTTCTACCTCCACTCCATAAGCCTCCTTGATTGCCTCAGTAATATCAGTTTCTCCTACCTTAGCATAGAGCGTTTTTCCTTTATTAGCCTTTCTCAAAAGCTTTACTCCTCCATTTTCTGTCATTTTAGCAAAGAGTTCTTCAAGCCCACTAGCTTTTTTCGCTCTTGCAGCTATAGCCGCCTGCATCTTTTGCTCATATTTATCCCTGTTTGCCTTGTCTGCAAGCACAGCAACCTGCTGTGGGAAAAGCACATTCCTAGCAAAGATAGGCTTCACTCCAATAATTTCATATTTTTCCCCGAGATGTTTGTTATCCTGAAGCAAAATAACCTCAATGTTTCTGTTTTTAGATGTTCTTCTTGGCATTATAAAAAGCTTCTTTAACGAAGTAAAATAAGATTCAGTGAAAGAATATACAGATTTCGGAATAAAATGCAATGAGATTTTAGAAAACTGACGTTCTGACACTCTCCCGCTCCTCATTCATAGGGAATATTCGCTTTTTCAGTGTAATTTTCACTCAGAGCATCAGATTGTTCACCAAAATCCTCGCCCCCTAACACAAGCAAATAGATAAAAGTAAAAAATCTGATCATTATTTTCAGTATAAAAAGTGTCTATCCTTGCCTTCTTTATGCCATACTTAACAAAAAGTAATTAAAATAATAAGGATTAAAATCATAGTTATGCATCTAGTATTAGCCAATTATAAAAACAACTAGACGCCTTCTCCATAAATTTTGAGTTGCTTTTTACCCACAAAAGCATACAACACCACTATCCCTTTTTTATTTTTCCTCACAATCTTAATGAAAAGACTCTTGATCCTCGCTCTAATTGGAGCTTTTGCTTGGAATCTGAGCTTTGCCAATGAATCACTAACTGGCAAAAGACAAGCCATCATCTCTGGACTGATCACCCAGCTAGATACGAACATCAAATGAAGTCCAGAACTCGTTGATCACTATCTTTCTACCGTGCAAAACATCTACGGACAGCAAAAAAGTGACCTCAAAAAAGCGCTTGAGGACAATAATACCAAAGAAGTGGAAAGGATTACTCAAGATTGGGAACTTATCCGTCAAGTTGGAAACCATCTTTACAAGGTAAAAGGGACACAAAACCAGAAAGAAGTCTGATTTTCTGGATCCATGTATCGCTTCAAATCACAAGTAATGATGCCATGGTTGAGTATCAGCCGAGGAGACAAAGCCTACTTTGCCTTTCCGAGCAAAGATTCTTATGTTCAGCTCAATTGGAGCCAAAATGTTAGTGGAGTAGTAAGGAATCTCATTGCTGCCGAATACGAAGGAAAGGAATACCTACCAAAATACTATTATGCAGGAGGCTATAGCTTACAGGATCTTGCAGGTAACACTTCAGGAACTAAAATCGGAAGCAATAACGGAGAAGACAGAGACAGCTACCTTTTCTTTGATCTTCCTATTCAGCAAGAACACCAACTTAAAAATCTGAATTTCAAACTTTGATCAAGCACCATCAAAGGAGATACCCTCTATATCCAACCAACCTTCTCTCCTATCTATGAAAAGAAAGCATCTACTCCAGGATTCAGCTTTTGTGAAGCTGTAGCAAAACGAAAAGGCGACCAATCTGCAACCAAAGAGTATTGAGAAGAAGAGTGCGAAAAAGCAGCCAATGTAGAAACAACCCCTGATATGCATCCTGACCTCTTAGAATACCTAGACTACCTTTCCACATCGAAAAAATCTGCCTAAACTAGGCAGATTTTATTTCCAAATTCTAATGAGAAAATGGAGAAGCATAGCTGTTAACAGTAGCACAAAAAGCAACATCACAGTAAACCAAGTGTGATTATGCTCATCATTTGATTTTTTTTGTCTTTTCATAGATCTAATTTTATTATAACACACTCATCTATATCAAAACTTCACAAAAAGTCAAGCCAATATTTTATTTTCCTCGTAGCTATGGAATTTTACGACTCACATACTCACCTCAATCATGAAGACCTTTTCCCAGACTGGAAAATATTACTCCAATCTTTCATCGAGAAGTGAGGGAAAGGACTAGTTAATGCCTGAGCAAACCAAAATTACAATGAAAGGGGGCTCTTAATTGCCCAAGAAGCCAAAAAGCTTTTCCCAGATTGCCGAGTAAAATGCTGCCTTGGGTTTCATCCCTGTGATGTAGTGCCACTTACTGGAATTCTTGATGAAAAAATCAAAGAGCTCAAAAATCAGATTATAGATCATCATGAAGAGGTAGTAGCGATTGGAGAATGCGGGATCGATCTTCATTATGATACTGAAGGGAAAACGCTTTCTCTCCAGCAAAAAGTCTTTGAAGCTCAGTGTAAACTCGCAAGAGAGCTAGCATTACCCATTGTAATTCACTCAAGAGATGCTTTTGAAGCAACGCTTAAAATCTTAAAAAATTACCAAAATCTGACAATCTATTTCCATTGTCGAGGATACGGACCTGCGGAACTCAAAGAACTTCTAGAGCTTTTCCCTAACATTTACATTGGTATCTGTGGAAATGTAAGTTATCCTCGTGCAGAAACACTCAGAGAAAGCATCTTTTGCATTCCTAAAGATCGTCTTCTCATAGAAACCGACGCTCCTTACCTCGCTCCAAAAGAATTTCGCGGAAAACTAAACATGCCTGAAAGGGTGATTCAGATTTGATCTTTTGTAGCATGATTAGTAGGACAAAAAGAAGATCTTTTCCGAGAGCAAATCAAGCAAAACTTTTTCAATGTATACAAAAAATAGTATTGACTTTTTGAAAAATAAATATATTATAAAGATACAAAACATAAAAAAATAATGAATATGAAAACAAAACGTAGACCACCTAAGAAAAAAACCCTCTACGAATGGATAGAGAGGCTCTCCTTTGATGAGGGGGAGGAATTTCTTGTATTCTGTAGAAAATATTATTATCTTTATCCAGAACATAGCGTGTATAGGACAAAGTTTGAACAGCTCTATCGAAAGTTTCTGCGTTAAAAAGGACAGAACTGACCTCTCCATCCTAGGCATTGAATCAATGAAAGAATCCGAACTACAAGATGAGTTCGGATTTTTCTCTTAGTGCAAAAACTTGCAAAATAGCAAAAAAATCATACACTTAATAATGATTTTACTCATAAACCTTACCCATGCAAAAAGCCACACTTATCAGCAAAACATTCCTCAATGACCAAGTAATAGAACTCAAACTAAAAACAGAAAAACTTGCAACTCAGCCTGGACAACGGCTTTTTATCCATTATTTAGAGAGCGAAACACCGCTCAAGAGAGCTTACTCTATCGCAAATGAGGAACAGGAAGGTGATTTCAGTATTTTTACCTTTTTGATAAAACTTATTCCTTGAGGATTAGGTTCTGAGCGTTTAAGGTTAGCAAATGAACAGACAAAATTCTGACTTGAAGGTCCAAACGGTCATTTTTTGCTTAAAAATACCACGAATCCTAAAGTATTCCTCTCAACAGGAAGCGGACTAGCACCTTGCTACCGTATGGCAAAAGAGGATAAAAGCTGATCCCAGAAACGATTTTTCTTTTCAGTTTCCTATGCAAAAGATCTTTTTTATCTAGAAGAAATCAAAAACCTCAACATTCCTGAAACACATATTAGTATTTCTAGAGAAGAGGTTGAGGGATTTGAATATGGAAGAATCAACATCGATCATATTGATTTCCCAGCAGAAACAGAGTTTTATATCTGCTGAGTACCACTTATGGTCAAGGAATTCCTCACAAACTTAAGAGCAAGAGGATATAAAAATATCTTTGTAGAAGCTTATTAGAGAGAACACTCTTGAGAACGTATTCTTGGGAGATTCTCATCTGACCACTCAGCTAAGCCTCCTGTAATTGAAACGACATCATACCCTATATTGTGGAGTTTATTTGCAAGATAGGCTGACTGTTTCCCGTATGAACAGAGTAAAAGGATCTTTTTTGAACGATAAGGGGAAAAGTCTGAAAGCTGAAGTTTATCAAGAGGTAAGCACTGGAACCCCTGCAAATGTACATGTTCAAAGGATTCCTGAGTTCTCAAATCTATTGCCACATACTCAGGAGCTAAAATAAGATCGGGAATGTACTGGGTTTTTTCATACTTTTCCCTAGACTGTGGAGTATAGCAGTGTTGGAAAGCATCTTGACACGTAATTTGCAATGTATCATTCTGCTCCATACTCATCTCTTCATACTTTTCTAGTAAGAGATTCTGATTGAGAATATCAGGAAACACTTTAGGATCACAATACTTCATATATTCTTCCAAATACACATAGGGTCCATCTGGACAAATCACTACCGCACTTATTTTCTGATTTTTTTTCTTTTTTTGAAGTAAACTTCACTCTGTTTTCATTTTCTGGAGCTGAGCAAATAATCCAGCTAATGCCATTCATGAACTCGGTCCTACAACCAATCCTGATCTTATCAGTTGAAGACTGGTTTCGTATGCCTGTTTACTACTTACTTCTTGAAGATCATCTACATAGTTTTTCCAGTCAAATCCAATCTGCTGAAGAAGATGAAGTGTCCTTGGTCAGGGAATCGGATTATTTGGTTTCCTAACGACTCACAGAGCAATAAAGTCAGGATTCTGCTCTTTCAAATATTTTGTAATCCCTATAAAAGTTCCTGTCGTTCCTAATCCTGCACAAAAAAATTGAAAGTTATAAGATGTATCAAGCGTAAGAATTTGTTTCCAAATTTGTTGCCCTGTAAGCTGATAATGGATTTCTGGATTTGCTGGATTGTGGTATTGATCAGGATTATACCATCCATATTGAGTTCCTTCGGACTGTGCTTTATAAATTCAGCTTTTTCTATCTTTAGGATTTGGGCAGATCTGCTCTTGATTGACAACGGGTTGCACCCCAAAAAGCTGGAGGAGTTGGAGTTTTCAACGAGTTATTTCATTGGATACTCGTGCTCTCATACGGGAGATTCCCAAAGTCCTCCCTAATACTGCAAGAGAAAAGGCAGTATTCCCAGAAGAATTTTCTACAATGGTATGTGTTTTTTCGCATTGCCCCTCATCTTGTAATTTTTTCAACATTCCTCGTGCAGAGATAGACTTAATATTTCCTAAAGGTAAAAAAGTCTGAAGTTTGAGAAAAATACAGACTCCGTCTTCATGATAAGGATTGAGATGAGGAGGTAATTCTACCAGAGGAGTAATATGATTATTGGGATCAAGGAAATCTTGTAAAGCTGAATCTCAGCTAAAAACTGCATTTTCCATTATAATTTCTTAAAACTAAACTGTTCATCAATCTGTCCTGTTAAGTCACCAAATCTCTCTTTAATGAAGCTTTGAGCTACATATTTTCTGTGGAGAGCATAGAGTTTTTCTAGTCTTACATCTCAAGGTTCCTCCAAAGACTGCAAGAGTTCCGCAATACGAGCGAAGAGTGATTGATACTGAGTTTCCAATCCTGAAAAGGAAAGGAGATTTCAGGTTTTTTCTACTGTTCTTAGATAAGAAGACATTCCGAGCATTCCAAGGAGTTTCTCTTGAGGAAGCATTGATTGAAGAAACTCTTCATCAGCTGCATCTAAACATTTATTCCCTACAACAAAAAGCTGATCAAAAATGCCTGCTGACTTTGCTAAATCAGCATATTGTTGCCAGACTTCAAGTCCTTTTTTCGTTGGTTCTACAACCAGAAGTAACATATCAAACTGTGCATGCAGACTAGAAGCAAAAGCATCTACTCCAGCAACCATATCTACAATAACTACAGCCTCTTGATCCTGCATATGAGAAAGTAAATTTTCTAAGATAGCCAAATTATTATGATAACAGGAAGCTCAAATCTCATCTCCTCTATAGCTTCAAACCACCATCAGAAAGAGCTTTCCCACATCTTCTGCAAACTGATACATTGGATTATGATAGTCTTTTAGAACAAAAAACTGACTTTTTTCAGTAGGAGGTGTAGTTTTCCTAAAGGTCACTAAAGAAGTAATACGATCATTTTTCCCTCTCAAATAGGTTTTTATTGCTTCAACATTCTTTGGAGAAGAAAGATACTTTTCTTCAGGAAATTTTTTCTCCATAAAGAGTGCAGGTATATGCACATTCAAATCTGCATCTACCAAAAGTGGTTTTTTCCCAACCTGAGAAAAATATGCTGCTAAAAGTGCTGAAACAGTCGTCTTTCCACTTCATCCTTTCCCTACAACAGCAATTCTCATCCTTATTATTATCTACGAGATAAAATCTGATGTTTCTTTCCACAATCACAATGGGTTTGATGTTCTTTCTTCCATTTAACCAGCGTCCTCGTCGAGATTCCATACTTTTCAGTCACATCCTGTGCTGTATGCCTCTGGTGGCAGTAGGATTCCACGACTGATTCCTTAAACTCAGGAGAATAGGTCCCTCTGACTCCATCGACCGTAAAGCTCGAATGACATTGCTTGCAAAAAAACCTCTGCGTTGCATTCCTGCCAAAACCATGCTTTCTCGTCTCCGAACTCTTGCATTTCACACACTGAGCCATGATAGAAAAAAGAAATAAATTCTGATATATTTTAGTTGTGTTGTTTTACATGTGTGGTTTTATACAGAAATGGGGGGAAAAAATCAAGACAATTTTTCAGACTTTGAAGCTTTGGTAAAATTTGCATTTCTCAGGCAGAAAGAATATACTTAACTACGTTTTATTTGAGGACAGAACGCATATGGTAGCAGAAATCATCCCAAGCCAAGAGGAAGGCATCGTCAGCTTTTTAGCCTTTTTCAATGAAATAGATAAACACTTTGATAAAGTCCTAAACGAGGAGGGCTTCTCCCCCTACAACGAAAAACTCAAAAAAATCGCCGACGGCAACTATACCATTTCTAGCTTTGTCAGGAAACATCTCTATCAGCTGAGAAATTTTGGTGAATTAAGAAACTTTATCACGCATGGAATCAAATCCAACGGCGAAACCTATGCCGTGCCGACCTCCTCCGCTATCGAAAAAATCAAAACCTATGCCCAAAAGATCACCGAGCCAGCAAAAGTCCTCGAATTTTTCCAAAAACCCGTCTTTACAGCCAAAAAATCTGATCTCCTGAGTGAGATCATTCCTCTGATGAAAGGGAAAAACTATACCAATATCCCGATCTACGACGACCAAGGAAATTTCGCGGGCATCCTCAGCGAATCCAGACTCTTATACCGAATCGCAGACCTCCTGATGAGTGATGATTACCTCAATCTCAAACTCATGAAAGTCGACCACATCCAGCTCAACCGTGGACGAAAAGATTACCTCTTCATCTCGAGCAACACCACAATTTTTGAGGTAAACGATCTCTTTACCCAGAGCAAAAGAAACGGTGAAAAGCTTGGTGTGCTCTTCATCACCGAAAACGGCGATCCAAACGAGGAGCTCCTCGGGATGATCTCCGCAGGCGACGCGAATCTCATTGATGAATACATTATTATGTAGTCCTGCCAGATTTTTGCCACCCCCACGACTCTCCCATCTCTAAATTCCATTTTTTATAGTAAGAAAAAAGAAAAAAGCCGAGCCTGACCAAAAATTCAAATCATTTTATTCATCACCGAAGAGTTCCTCAAAATTTGGAAGCGTTGCAGACTGATCAGGCTCTTCTTCAAGAAAAGTAGAAAGTTGCGGTTTCTTTTGGAGCAATTTTGGGAGCGAATCCAGCAAAAGTTGATAGTCTCCAGACTTAGGATACACAAAAGTAATCGGATCCAGCAAACCCGTCGGTCTAATAATCTGTTCCACGACCTGTTCAGAAAGCTCCAGCTCATACTCAGCCGGCGTCGCAGAAAGGAAGATAGATTTAGCGTCCTTTTTTACCTTCTGTGCCAAAACGGCGTGCTGATTGGATTTTCTAGCCTCACGATTCAAAAGACTGGAATCTGATTTTTGCTCTTTTTCGGTCTGGGTTGCAAGGACTTGTTGATGAGCACTAGAAACGAGTTCCAAATCAGCCGCAGCCTCATCTAAAGCGACTTGATCCAAGGGTTTCCAGCCAAGGACAGCTTCTAATTCCTCAAATCTTAACGGTCTATGGTCAATTGCAGAGGGTAAACGGAATCCATAACGAATCAAATTATTTTTTCTTGCTCTATCTCCTTGTGCCATTGCCCTGAGCTGAGGGATCGTCATATGCGATTCATCAATAATCATCAAAAAATCCTCAGGAAAATAATCAAAGATCGTATTCGGTGGCTGCCCGGGCAATCTCTGATCAAAGTAGAGGGAATAATTCTCGATCCCATTCACAAATCAGGTTTCTCTAATCATTCTAATATCATATTCCACTTTCTTTTTGACTCTTTCTGCCTCAATACTCATGCCCATTTTCTCAAATTCCTTGATACGGAGTTCTTTCTCAGCATCCATCTGCAGAAGAATCGTTTCAAGGTCTGAAACATCTTGGAGATATTGCGTCGCAGGTCGGATCATCGCTTTCTGCACGGGAGCTTTGAGCTCGTAGGACTGGGCGTCTCTCATCTCGATCCTTTCCAAAAACTCCTCATCAAAAAAACAGCGATACAGGCATCTTTCTGTAGAAGAGAAAATCTCCAAAATATCTCCCCTCATCTCAAACATTCCTTTCTCTATTTTCCCGTGAATCGGTTTATATTGCATATGAAGGAGCTGTCTTTTCAGATCATTAAAGTCATATTTCTTGCCGACATAGAGCTGAAGGCAATTCTCCTCAAAAAATCTGCTTTGTCCGAGCCCGTAAAGCGAAGAAGCCGAAGCCACGACGATTACATCCTTTCTACTCAAAAGTGAAGCCATCGTTGCGAGCCTATACATCTCGATTTCGTCGTTGATCGTTGCCTCTTTTTCAATATAGGTTCCCGAACTCGGCAAATAACTCTCCGGCTGATAGTAATCAAAATAAGACACGAAATAATGCACCGCATTATCAGGAAAGAATGCCTTAAATTCTGTTGCAAGTTGGGCAGCAAGGGTTTTATTGTGAGAAATCACCAAAGTGGGTTGCTGAACCTTCTGAATAATATTAGCCATCGTAAAAGTCTTTCCAGTTCCTGTCGCACCAAGCAAGGTTATTTTCTTTTTCCCTTGATCAAAAGCCTCAGAAATCTGAGCGATTGCTTTGGGTTGGTCACCGGCAGGCTGATAAGCAGATTTGAGTTGAAACATCACCAAAAAACACAAAAAATAGAAACAAATAAGACACAAAAAAAACGAGATTTCACAAGAAACTATAGAGATTTCTCTTGGGATTGCAAGGAAGGAAAAAGAAAAAAAAACTGACTGCATTCTCTATTAAGCCTCCTCCTAAAAGAAGAACTTTCTTCCTCCTTTTTCAAAAAGCAAACTCCACTGGGAGAGTCTGCCTTGACGAAATCCTTTGAAAAACTTAATTATTCAATCTCATTATATCTTGGAAAGAAAAGATAGATGATATTGTAAAAAGAATCTACCACTTTATCAAGCCCCTTTTCCTGTTTGAGCATTTTCTCAGTAAGAATCCCCTCAAGTTTAAACATTTCCATCTCAACTTCCTTACCTAAGCTCTGAAATGCGTTGCCCTGATAGCTCGGATCATTTGCTTCACGAAATTTCCAAAAAAGGTCAGACTGCGATTCCACAAACCTCGCAAAAAGCTGCCCACCTTTAGTTTTTTGAATACTTTCCACCTTTCCTAAAATATAACTCCTAATAACCTCCTCCACTTCTTGTTTCTCTTCAACAGTCAGCTGAGAAAAAATCGGTCAAAAAACCGGATGCTGTTCAAGATCCGAGAGGTAAGGGATTTTTTTCTGACTAGCTTCAATATTCGCAAGGATATTTTTGATCTGTTCAATTTCCTGAGCCTGCATCAGCACCGTATGAATTTAAAAAAGCTCTCACAATACGGAGAGGGCTACTTCCAGTGAGAAGTATGAGGATTCTTCAAAAAAAATCAAGCCTAAATTACCTCTCCCGTTCATAATCCGCAATACAAGCCCAAAATCAGAATAAAAACCAGGGGGAAGGATTCAGATTTTGAGAAACTTTTTGAGCATGAATGTTTTGCTTACTTCTCTTCGAAAAAGGATCTGCCTCAAAGCTTCTTGAACTTGTAAATCTAGAGAAATTAGCTATGCTTGCTTCTCGAAAGCTTTTTATCTTAAAGAGGAAAGATGCTTGACCTCATCGCAATTACCTATGAGAATATTTGACCTTTTAAAGACCAGAAATTGAGCCTCTTTTTTAAGGAGGGAAACTTTTTAGTCAAGGCTCCTATTGGAACAGGAAAGAGTTTTTTGTTTTTTGATGGTCCAAGCTTTGCTCTCTACAAATCTTCCTGAAGAAATATCCTCAATATCCAGTCAAAAACAGGAACCGTAAAACTCCTTTTTAAGACAGAAGGACAAGTGTATCTCATTATCAGACGTCTCAAGCAAGGGAAATCAAAAGATTCGACCAGTTCACAGCTTTTTTCTTGCGAATGTACAGAAATACAGCTTCTAGAAATGCTCCAAACAAGAGCACTTATCCAAAAAAACCTTGATATTGAAGACGAACTTAGAGCGCATCACATTATTCCCGAGGAGATCGTCTTTAAAAATGAAACCGATTTACAGCAGCAGCTCACGAGTTTACTTCCACCCCAAGAGGTCTTTGAAAGCACAATTTTTCTCCTCCAAGATGCAGAAAATATCTTTGAAATGCAGCCGAGTCAGAGATTGGAGGTGCTAAAACACGTATTTTGACTCCTCGGAATCGATGAATCCAAAGAAATCATCAGAGAAAGAAGAACCGCAGTAAAATATCAGATAAGATCCTATCAAGAAAGCACACCATATGAGCAAAAATTCCTCTCACTATTGCAGGGAATGCTACAACACTACAAAACATTGCAAACCCTACCGACCGCACAACCTTTTTTGGAAGAGGAAAGGAAAATTTTTGAGGAACTTGAGATGATGGGCGAGAGACTCAGCATTCAGAACTTTTCTCTCGATTCCCAGTTAAAAAGTTTCGTTCCCCGTCTTCAGAAAGCGGTCACTGAAAAGCAAGCTGAGTTATCTCAAAAGCAAGCAATATTTTCCGTGCGTTCAGAGCAAGAAAATAAGCTAAAAAAACAGATTCTCACCCATCAGGCAACTATTACCCAGAATAACGATCAGATTTCAAAGTTAGATAAGCTCCTTTCTGAGATTAACATAGAGGAAATCACCAGCTACAAACAGCAAAGAGAAAACATCCTCCTCCAGCAACAAAAGCAGGAAGCGATCCCTGAGTTGAGCTTGATTTCCTCCTTTTACCACGAACAAAAAGCATATCTGGGTCTCCAGCCAAGAAGCGATTTCTCCCTTTGATGATCAAGAAACTTTATCCAAGAGCTTTTTCAATTGGGAATACATTTCAAGCAGGAACATGAACTCCTGCTCCAAAAAAAAGAAGCAGAAATACAAAATCAGCAAAGAGTCCGTTCACAGCTCCAAGAACAGCTAAAAGTTTTGACAGAACAGGAGCTTTTTTACCAAGGACAAGTAAAATCCCTTGCTGAGAGATTGGAACAGTTTGATCTACAAACAAATCAAGATGCTAAATTTGATTGCTGAGAAATCGGAAAACCTTGCCCCTTCGTTCGCCTAATCAATCAACAACATTTTCAGCAAAGAGAAAAAGAAAAAAGCCAGATCATTCAGGAGCAGGAAACCTTATCTCAGAAAATTGCCATGCTAAAGCTGAGCGAAAAGAAACAAGAACTTGAGCAAGCCATCAAAGCATCTGAGAATACAACTGCCACTCAAGAAATCCAAAAAAACCTGACCGATCAGATGGAAATAAACCAAAACAAAAGGGAACTATTGAGAAAGTTTTTGCAAAGTTTCGACTACAAAGCATTTGAAACTACCGTAGGACAGCGAGAAACCCTCAATACTTCACTCAAAGAAATTGAAAAAAAGCTCCAAGAGAAAGAAAACTCCCTCGCACATAGAGATCAGTATCAACAGGAAAAAATCTGACTCTTAACAGTAAATGAACAACTCATGCTCCAGATCTCCTCAATTGAAAAAGAAATTGCTACCCTTTCTGGAGAATTACAAACCTTAAAAAATGCACTACAAGAGGCTCCCCAATCCGAATGGCTTGAGATTCTACAGGTACTTGAAAATTACCAATCAAAATATCAACAGCTCGAAGTTTTACTCTGAGAACGAAATGATTTACAAGTAAAAATCAAAACTCTAGAACAAGAAGAAAAACTTTTATGAGTATTGTATACCGTATTAAATAGAGATTTATTACTTTTTGTCTTGAGCGAATATCTTCCTATTTTGAGTGAAATCATCAATTCTTATCTCAGCACAGTAGTCTCCTATATCCTCAATATCCGCTTAAAAGAGGAAAGCGAAAAACTCGAACTAGAAACCAAAATCCTTGACGAAAAAGGAGAAAGAGAGGTAAAAAGCCTGAGTGGAGGACAAAGAACGATTTTGAAACTGGTTCGGATGCTCGCAATCTCCTCTTATCTCAAAACTGAAATGCTCTTTCTCGATGAAACCGTCAATAATCTTGATGTAGAAACCGTCGGAAAGGTTGCTCAACTTTTAGATGGATTTGTTAAACAAAGACAAATGAAATTTTATGTCATTACGCACAATACAGAGATTCAATGAATGAGCATTTGGAACCAGATCATTGAACTTGATAAAATAATGGCACCAGCTTTAGCTCCTTCAGACCACTAATGATACTTTGAATAGATCCTTGAGTAAGAAAACTCTGATACGCATTGATTACTGATGATTTAAAAATCATTGATTCCGGGATCCTACTCCAAAAACAAGTCGCTCCTCAGAGAGAAGACCAATTTGAAAGGATGATTCAGATTGCTAATTTTTTTGAAGAGCTTTTTGAAAAATTTCAAATTCAGACCGTCGCAATGGAAAAGCTTTTCTTCACAAAATTTAATCAAAATAACGCAGAATTTGTATATGGAATTAGAGCAATCCTCATCACTATGGCAATGAAAAGGGGCTGCCATATAAAAGAATTCACTCCTATTGAACTAAAAAAATACATTACCGGCAACGGAAAAGCAGAAAAGCTTCTCGTCCAGAAAATGACCATGAAGCTCTATAAACTCCAAGACCTTCCCGAATACAATGATGCAGCAGATGCTCTAGGACTCGCCTATCTTGCTATGAGAGTAAAATAATTGCGAAAACTTGCTTTTTTTGAGAGGTCCAGATATACTTAGTAGAGAATTTTATTTGTGATCAGCCGATGAAAGCAGTATTTCCCAAAAATATTCAAAAAGGGCTTCTTTCTGGGCTTAATATTTCGATTGGTCCATTGAGCATTTCAATAATTCAGCTCTTTATATTAGCGATAGGTATTGCAATTGCGCTCGTCGTTTTTTCCAAAGTATCTTGATCTTCAAAGGTTATCGCAACGTTCTTTGCAATTCTGATTTTTCTCTTTTTTGTGCTTATCGCATTTTTCAAGGTTTCTGAGCTGAATATCGTAGCATTTTTGGCAAAGTTCATCCAGAATCATTTTTTTGATACGACAGAGAAATACCAGACAAACTTTGCGAAGACCAGCCAAACTGATATTGCTATAGAAAAATTTAAAATTCAGAATACTAAACAAAAAATCGACTACAAAACAAAGTTGGAACTCAACAATTTTGATAAGATCGATACCTCAGGACTTTTATGAAAATAAAAAAAATGCTGAGGAAGGGACTCGAACCCTCAAGCCAAAGGCATACGCACCTCAAGCGTACATGTATACCAATTCCATCACCTCAGCATCTCTAATGTTACGGACAAGATCATACGGATCTTCTCTCCTTTTTCAAGTTAAGTCTTTATTTTTAGACAGTAAATGTTTTGTGATCCAAGCTTTAGAAACTCTTAATCACCAGGGAGTGAGGGGATCGAACCCCCGACAGCGGTTCCGAAGACCGATGTGTTACCACTACACCAACCCCCCATTACTTCAGGGCCGGCAGGAATTGAACCCGCGGCGCGGAGCTTTGGAGACTCCCGCTCTACCACTGAGCTACGGCCCTTTGAAAGTGTTGATCCAATAAGCCCGGTTCTGTATGATTAGGGACATTTATCTAATATCGCTTATAGCGATCTTTGCACTACCATGACGAACATGATAAGCTTGCACACGTTGCGGTTTGCCCCTCATCAGATCACCAATCTGATTGAGTAAAGGTATGATGTTATAAATCAACCCTTATGTTTCACCTTTCTCCCAATACTACTGGGATAGTTTTATCTCTGTGGCACTTTCGTTTGCTCAAGAGAGATCCAGCCTCTGTTGGAGGACAACGTTTTTTGAGTGCCGGGACTTTCCTCACTTATTACTAAGCGTATCCCCTAGATCAACGAGTAATATATAAGAAAATGTTTTTCTAATGCAACTGAAAGTAAGAAGAAAAATAAAAAGAGCTTGATTTTCATAGTTAAAACTGTAGTCTTTTGATGTTTTATCTTGTATTAACCTTTTTTGTATGAAAAAAAATCCTGTTATGAAATGGGTTACGATTATTATCCTGATAATTGCTGCCGTTTCGCTTATTTTTGGTAGTTTTATTATGCTTTTGGGAAATTGAAGCACAGGAACTCAATAATCTTCTCACTTCAGTAAATCAGAAGAATAACATTATTTATTTTTTCAAAGATTATGCTTCTAAAGATAAAAAAAATCTGGTTTTCATTCTTTTGTTTGGCTCCCTTACTCATGGGAATAGCTAACGCATCTGAAAATTTTTGAATAGACCTCAATACCGAATGTATGCTAGATGGAACCTGTAAATTCAAAGCTTACGAAGCTACAGACATCAGAAAAGGAAACAGAGATACCTCTGCAATGGGCTTTCTTCAGGATGCGGTATTGGCTCCCGTGATTTTTATCGGAACACTAGTGACGGTCGCTCTAATTGTCTCAGGGCTCCTCTACGTTTTCTCCGGAGCAGAAAGCTCACTCAAAAGCAAAGCAAAAAACGGAATTACCTATTCTATAGTCGGGCTTGTGATAGTAATGCTATCCTTGGTTATTATCAGATTTGTGCAATTTTTGGCGAGATGAGGAAGTTAAGAAACAAAGAAAATATCCTTTCCTCAACTTAGATTATCACTTAATTATAAAAATAGACTTGAATTTTCCAAGGAGAATGCTATATATGGTGCTGTCTCCTCTAACAGAGTATGACTTGATGGTCCATTCTGGAGACAGCGTATGGGAGTGTAGCTTAGTCGGTAGAGCAGATCCCTCTTAAGGATAAGGTCGTGGGTTCGAATCCCACCCCTCCCAGAGTTAAAGCTTTGAATAAATGAAATTCTAAAAATATTCCTCATTAGCTGAGTATTATTGTATATTCAGCTTTTTTGCAACTAATAATTAAATAACAGACAATAGGACATCATTCGACCTTTTCATCATATCAAAAAGAGAAGCAAAAATCGGTAATTTTTTGTCACAAAAACCGAGATTATTCGTATCAATAACTGAATCGGAGAGACTACTGGTTCATCCTGATTTCATATCTTCTATAACAACCATAAAAATGAATTTACATAACTATTTTACACAGCAATCAAGACAATATCTTCCAGATGATAGGAAGCTTGCACTCTATGAAAAGATCTGCTACCAGAGATCAGGATTTTCTCCTTCACTCAAAAGATCTAAAATTCTGACAAAAAAAAGAGTATATGCCTTCCTTTCTTTTGTACTATTTTTTGCTTGTTTTGGTACTTTTTTCTGGGAAGACACAAGGCTTGTTGATTACAGAGCCTTCTTTACACAAAAAGGTTTCTTTTGACTTTGATCTGTAAGTGCTGCACAGGTTGCCGAAATTTTGGAGATCAACGGAGAATATATCATCGAAAAAGAAGGTAAACAATTTAAAAACTCTGTCCTCTTTGATGGAGATGTTATTATCCTCAAAGAAAACGCCAAAATCATATTTAATATCAATGAGCATATTAAAGCAGAAATTCTATGACCTGCTAAATTTATAATTACTTACATTTCTGAAGGGAAATATCGTCTTTCTCTACTTGAAGGTAATTTTCTAAAGTTGGATGGAAATCGCAATGTCGATGCACTAGAAGTAGAGACAGAAGATATGGCAATTTCAATGACAAAGGATGAAGAAATAGCATTAGAACTCACAAAAGTCAACAACACCACTCAGGTCAAAAATGCGGGAGCACCACTCCTCATCAAAAACAAAAAGACAAAATCTGAAGAAGCTCCTACAAAGCTTGAAACTGCAAAATTATTGACAATTCAAGATAATGATATTGCAAAGATCACAGATATTGAAACACTCGAAGAAGTATTAAGTACCAAAAGCAACCTAACACATACTGTGACGCTTGCTCAAAATACCACAGGGCAGCAACTTTTATCCGGTGGAATCCCTTCTCCTGAGGAACCATCTATCCTTTCTGGAGATACGAGCTTTTTGGCAAGTAATCATACCGTGGTAAGTTCTGGAAATCAGGAATCAATTACCTCAGATCTAGCTTATCAGTCAGATGAGAAGTCCATTCCAACAGAAACTCAATTGAGTCAAATCACAGCCGCACTCAATCCAAACTTCATTCTCTGAGACATCCAACTCTTATATACTGCAAAATTAGGAGAAAATTCAGAAGCCATCCAAGGAGCATATAGAACCCTTCTTTGGAGATTAAAATCAATTGGAGATGCTTATTCAATCCAGATAAAGACCGATACTCCTACTTCTAGCAACTTTTTATCAGAACTTAAAAAACTGCAACAAGGACTAAATAAATATCACCTACCTCCAGCTAAAGTTCAGCAGTTAGAAGTGCTCAAAAATTGGGCTATACATCTACAAAATTTGGTTCCGACTGAAGATTGGGAAGTATACAAAAAAACTTTGCCTGCCAATTTGCAGTTTAAATAAACCAAGTATAAATTTACCAAAAAAAGAGGAGAATGAATAATGAATTCAGACTTTACTCCTCTTTTTTGCTTATCATTTGATAAGCTTGATACCAATAAGTTAAGAAAAAGGTTTCTACGATACAATTTATATAGGAAAGAATAAGCAACAAAATCCCTGCAATTACTCGAATCAATCACTCAACAAAACGATTATCCAAGATATTAAGCCAGACAGATAGATAAACAAGCCCTAGAGGAAGCCCTACAATCAGAGCTCAAGTAATCAAAAACCTAAAAAGCAGGAGAAATTCCACAAACATTAATTTAATTGAAAGTCCGAGATTGAGAAAAGCAAGCTTCGTACTTTTTTTTATCGCATCAAATACCTGAACACCTTCCAAGATAATGATTACCTTCGCATAAGACCAGAAAATACTGGCAAACAAAACCATAATTCCTCGGATTCCAATCAAAATATCTATCACGATATTCCCCAACACATCAATAAGATAGAGCCTCAAGACTACTGTAGAAAACGTAAATAGTCCAAAAGGTACTGAAAGTCCTCCATATTCTAGCATCGGAAAAAATCTCCCTAATCCTTTGGAAAAAGCAGAAAAATTAGATTTCTCAGGTTCTTGAAGCGCAAAAATCACAGAAGCCTGACCAATCGGATAAAGCCAGAGATAACCTACAATAATAATAATGATTGCAACAATGATGGTACCAATGGCATGATGCTCATTAAGCGTATTGATAAAGTACATCAAAGCATCAGAAATCTGAACTCCTGACTCATATTTCCATATAAGAATAGTATTAAAATAATAGATAAGATAATACAAACGAACAATAGAAAAACAAACTAAGGTAAAAAAAGCCAACCTCATAATTTTTGGCCTAGAAAGCAAGGATTGTGCTGAAGCTTGTAAAATCTTTTTAAACATCAGAATATGCAGACATCAGTATTGATAAAAATGCTAATCATTCGTCAATCCTTTCGCGACCTTTTTCATAGCTTTTAAACTCGCAGCGACAAGCAGAAGATTGAAGATTCCAGCCACCAAGAAAAAACGAACCATACTTACTCCTCGCGCATAGAAATAATAATGAATTCCCACCCCAATCAAAGCAAAAAAGACCAAAATACCCAAAAGTTGAAGTCAGACTTTTTTTGGTAGTTGTGGAGTAAGCTGTTTTCTGATTCCCAGCCCTATCGCTCCCAAAGTAAAGATCAATTCAATCAAAATCTGGGTAATTACTCCTCACATCAAACCATAAGTAGGAATAAGTCGCACTCCAACTCCTGCTCCAATCAGCACTCCGACCAAATTGATCTCAAAGAGCAGATTCTGCTTTTCAAGTGCAACAAAAAGGTAATTATAAACCTGCTTGATAAAGCTCAAAACCAAAACAATACCCAAAAAAGGCAAAATCTGATTAGATCCCCAGGAAGTGAAGTTTTCCCAGGTTCCAAGAAACTTTTGACTAGAAACAAAGACAATAATATCATCTGCAAAAATCCAAAAGTTCATCGCAATCACGACCCCAATCCAAACCACCAAAAGCATCAGATTTCAGAGAGATTTCTTTTTGTTTTCAGCAGAATAATGCGGGATTTTGTGAAGCAAGCTATTTCCCAGAGAAGAAGGAACGATCAGAAGGATCTCAATCAAAGAAAGTGCTAAAGCCCAAATTCCTGCATATTTAAATCCGCTTGCCGTCGGATAAAACCGCCCAAGAAACATCAGCACCAACAAGGTATGAAAGCTACTAAAAAAGTAAGAGAATCCGTATTTTCGGTTTTTGGAAAGCAGATTTTTGATAAAAGAAAAATCAAATCTGATCTTCAATGGGAGTAAATCTTTCGTCCTTAGATGAATTTCCACATTTTGACCAATAGAACTCGCCACCACTGAAAAAATCACCAACGCAAAAGCCAAAATCGTCATACTATCAGGATTTCCGCTCTCTTCAAAATTCATATTTTTGAAGGAAAAAAACACTACAGGGATCAAGACGAAAAGCTGAGAAAACCTCGCAATAATCAGTGACCAGGTCAGTCTTTTCATCTTTCGAAAAATCTGAAGTGGAAGCTGCTGAATCCCAGCAAACATATTACTCGCAGAATAACACATCGCAAGCGGCAATCCTCGCACAATAAACGGATTACTCGTATATGCAGGAATCAAATACGCAACAACGATTGCCAAGCTATAGATAATAAAAATAAGAAACGTCCTCATTCCAACAAACTTTCCATAGGTCATAGCCAACTCAGAATCAGCGTCAGGTTTTGGAATATTTTCTCCTTCACCATAAGTCGTGTTTTTGATCTGCCCAAGCTGTTTGACTGCAATCACATAGATTCCAAAATCCACAAGAGCCGTCCACCAGGCAAAAAATCTGAAAATCGTCCCATAATCTCCATATCTCAGAGGCCCAAGATAAGAAGCAATAATTTTGGTAATCACAAAACCAAATAAGGCACTTACAATTCTTCCAAAAAGCTGTCGTAAAGCATCTTTTATCACGAGTTTATGTCAGGACATTAGAGTTTTTCTCAATAAAATATTACAAAATGATACTCAGAACAAGTATATATTTTTCCCACGTAATAGAAAGGAAAAAACTTTCCGCTATTCCTTTAATTATTTATAAATTCCTCCAAAGTCTCAAAAAACTTATCCAAATCAGAGGTATCATTATAGAGATAGGCACTCATTCTACAGGTACCTCCAAGTCAAAATGCCTTATGCAAAGGATAGGCACAATGCCCACCACAACGGATACAGATATTTCTTTCAGCAAAAAACTCTCAAACCTGATTAAAGTTTTCTTTGCCCTTGATAATAAAGGAAAAGAGAGCAACTCTTTCTTCTGATTGTGGACCAATAACCTGCACCTGACTTCAAAATGCTCAAAATCTTTTGAGTGCATAGGTGGCAAGCTCTTTTTCATGATGAGCAATCTTTTGCATAGTGGCGGAGAAGATTTGCCCTGGGGAAAGAGATTTTAGGTATTCAAGGGCATATTCTAACGATACAGCACCAATAATATTAGGAGTTCAGGCTTCAAACTTTTCATTTGTCGTTTGGAGTTCAAATCCATCACAGGAAACATCTTTTATCGTGCCACCTCAGACACTCAGCGGTTGAAGCTCCTTAATCCACTGCTGTTTAAGAGCAAGAATTCAGATTCCTGTATACGCCATCATCTTATGTCAGGTGAAGATCAAGGCATCACAAGCAATATCTTGCATATCTACAGGCATATTTGGTGCAGACTGTGAAGCATCTACAACAAAAAACGTTTCACTACGGAGAGAAGCTCAAATCTTTTTCATATCATAAATTCCACCAGTCACATTTGAAATCTGACTGCAAGCCACTACTTTCACCTCTTTGGTATATTTCTGATGAAAATCTTCAAAATCAATTTCAAAATCACCTGTCAACCCAAAGAATTTAACAGTAAACCCAAAATGCTTGGAAAGCGCCATCCATGGAAGAATATTCGCATGATGATCCCAAATACTTACCAGCACAGCATCTCATTTTCCAAGGAAACCTGAATTTGCTAGACTTTGCGCCAACAGATTGATCGAAGCAGTCGCATTCGCAGTATAAATAACCTCTTTGGGCAGACAATGAATAAGCTCTGCAACCAGCTTTTTACTCTGATAATAATGAAGCTCTGAAGCTTCAGAAAGTGCATAGAGCCCTCTATGAATATTCGCATATTCATTTTCAACAAACTGCGAAACACCATGGATAACTTGAGCTGGTTTCTGGGTAGTAGCAGCATTATCAAGATAGGTAATTTCTGGATGCTTTATCAAAAGGGGAAAATCTTTTTTATTCATACAAATATGGCAAAAGTAAAATCGTTCATCACGTCACTAGCATAACTTTCTAAGTCTGATTTTCAAGAACTAGATTTTTATTATGTCAATAAAATTTTGACAAAACAAAATATATTGATTATACTTCTATCATAACTTTTATTTCTATTTTATGATACCATGGAAAAATTCAACACCTCTACTGAAAACAAAAGTTGAAAATTAGAGGGCTCTCAACTGACTTCTGAAAAAAAAGAAATTTTTGAAAAAACATCAAAAGAGCTTTCTGATCTTAAAAAAGCAATTTTAGCAGAGCCAAAGAGTAAAAGTTGAAGTTCAGAGGTAACAACCAGAGCTCCAGAAATGCCAACTCAAGCTCCAGAAGCATCTGAACCTAGACCAGAAACAGTTCCAGGAGAAAGAGACGCAGCTCCACAAGTAACTCAAGAAATGCCAACTCAAGCTCCAGAAGCATCTGAACCTAGACCAGAAACAGTTCCAGGAGAAAGAGACGCAGCTCCACAAGTAACTCAAGAAATACCAATCACAGCCTCAGAAATGACTGAACCTAGACCAAAAACAGTTCCAGGAGAAAGAGACGTAGCTCCACAAGTAACTCAAGAAATGCCAATTCCAGCCCCAGAAGCATCAACTAGGGCTCCAGAAAGACCAACTAAAGCTCCAGAGATGCCAACTCAAGCTCAAGAGGTAACAACCAGAGCACCAGAAATGCCAACTCAAGCTCAAGAAGCGTCAACCAGAGCTCCAGAAACACCAATCACAGCCCCAGAAATGACTGAACCTAAACCAGAAACAATCCCAGGAGAAAGAGATGTAGCTCCACAAGTAACTCAAGAAATACCAACTCCAGCTCCAGAATCGTCTGAACCTAGACCAGAAACAGTTCCAGGAGAAAGAGACGTAGCTCCACAAGTAACTCAAGAAATGCCAACTCCAGCGCCAGAAACATCAACCAGAGCCCCAGAGATGCCAACTCCAGCACCAGAAGCATCAACCAGAGCTCCAGAAATGTCTGAACCTAGACCACAAACAGTTCCAGTAGAAGGAGAGGTTGTTCCACAAACAACTCAAGAAATACCAACTACTGCTCCAGAAAGACCAGAACCAACAATATAAATATCAGCTAAACTAAAAAAATAGAAAAAATAAGTATTCAAAAAAAACAAAATATAGTAAGACAAATAACAACACTAATACACTAAAATTGGTCTTGATCCTGCTATCAGCACCAATTTTTTTATTAACTCATGACATAGACACAAAAATTTACCCTCCTACAATCACTTTATCTTGGGTCAAACTTCCCAAATCAACGGTAGTGAGCGAATTATAACCACTGTAGTAGCCTTTAAGCCGAGCAAATTTCTGGAGCTGATGCTCCAATTCTTCTTTAAAGAGGAAAATCATCTTATTTTCCTCAAAAACGACAAAGTTTTGAGATCAAGCCAGATACACAAAACGCTTCATCTTTGGAAAAGCTTCCTGAATCTTTGGAAGATTATTTTTGTATCGAGTAAAATCTACTTCATAGAAAAATCCTGAAAGTGAGGACGTTCCACTAAGATATCATGGCGTATCAATAACAAAGCCTGTTTTTCCTAATGATCGAGAAGGATTTAACTCTTCAGCATTATTATTACCCCAGACTCCAAACTTCTTTTCTCAGAGTTTCACAAGAAACTCCGGACTGTAAAAATCAAAATCAACTTTGACCTTTTGATTACCGAGGAAAGTAATATGAGCTGACTTGGTAAACGGATATTCTTGCCTTACTCGTTCCAAAAGCTTTCCATCACCTCCAATCCTAAGTGTATTATAATATTTTCCTCTGAGGAATTTGGATGCAAGGACGAATAATTCAGTATTTCAATATTTTGCTCTAGTTTCTTGGCTATATTCGATGGTTTTTATGAGATAGGTAGGATTATATCGAGTTCCTCTGAGGAGAAAAACAATCAAAACAGAGGTAAGTAGGATAATAAGCCCGATAAGCCCCCATTTTTTAAAGAAAGAAGAAAAAAAGGAAGGCTGATCCTTGCCCCTTCTTCTCCCCCTAACAAAGGGAAGTGTTCCACCTGAAGAAAGACCTCTACGCGTCCTTTTAACGAAAGGCCTACTTTTAACGATTCCTCTCATAGCCCACTAAAAATAAATTTCCAAGCGTAAAGATAGATAAATGCTCCTCAAATACAACCTAAAATCTGAAATAAACGTTATGGGCGAGGAAACGATTATTCTTCTAGATCATTTGCTTGTAAAATCAGTTTTTTCAGATGTAGCTTTTCTTGAGTATCAGAGGCAAGTCCTAATGCCTTCATAAAAGCAGTCGTCGACTTCTTGCTTTCATTCTGTTCTAGTGCCAGTTCTCCTAATAGTTGGAAAAACTCAGGTTTAGGCGTTCTCCTAGCGAAACGATTAATTGTCGGCTCATCTTCATCAGTAATCGCATGACGCCGAGCTTTATTTCCCAGTTCTCCATAGTGACAGATCTCCAAGTGCTCTCCTGAAAGCTTTTGTTTGCAAGCCTTGATATAGGTTTCTGTCAAGCTTCTCAATTCACTTGAACGCTCTTGAGTTTCCCCTCTACGGTAAGGTTTTCGGAGCATCTCTTCAAAAAAAGAATAGAAATCTGACTCTTTGATAGCAGCATACCCCAGAAGCCTTTTCCATCAAGCGATAACTCTATCCTTTTCTCCAAGAGCAAGATAACTCAGAATCAAATACCTATCAGAGTCCAGAAGAATCCTTGAATCAGAGATCTGGGCAAGATAAAGCACAGCATCACTATACTTCCCAATCTGATAATAACATACTCCCAACATATAAAGATAGAGATTCTTCTCCTGCGGATCAAGCTTGAGAAGCTGAGAAAAATAACTTGCTGCAGAAGCTCGTTTCCCCATAGAAAAATCGGTATTGGCAAGAATCTGATAAGGCAGAATATATTCTGGATGTTCATTAACAATCGGAAGGACAATTTTCTTGGCAAGAGCGAAGAACCCTTGGTTCATAAGCTGATGTGCAATCAATCCATCTTGATAATAAGCAGGCACATCTTTGAGGTCCTCGTATTGCTTAAAGACAGAACGGATTGCTGTGGCAAACCCTTGGTATTCACCCTTTTCTAAAGCACTCAGTCAGTTTTTAGCCTCTTCATACTTCCCTTCAGTGAGGGCAAAAACAATAGTATAATATTTATACTCAAGGTCTGAAAAGATCTTCTGCTGGTGTAAAGACTCAAGAAGTGCCTTGAGTGCCTTATACTCAGCATCCGAATTTTGAGAAAAGGCATTAATTCAGATAGTAAACGCCATTTCCTTAGGCAAGGCATTTTGAAAATCAGAAGCTAGTGAATTATAAAATTTTTTTGCCTTCTCAAACTGATTATCAAGCACATAAGCCTGAAGAAGCAGATTCGCAATCTTTGGGGTCGCTTGCTGTTCAAAGACCTTTTCCAAAAGCTCAATCTTCTCTCTGATATTACCTAAAGTTTGGAGAGCATCGAGACTCGCAGTTTTTTCATTTGTGAGGAAACCTGAATAGGAAAGCACTTCTTCCTCTCCTCCATTTGGCTTAGAGACTGCCGTTTCTGATCAGGATTCTAGCACAGTAGGCTGTGAAACTCCAGCATCTTCATCACGCTTAGCGTCAAAGAAAAGAAATCCGATCCAAACGACAAAAAGCAAGCCTCAAAAGAGGTATCCAAGCAAAGAAAGCGATCCTTTTTTCATTGCAAATAGTGCAAAAAGTAAACATCCTTAAGTATACAGAAAACCTCCGAAAAGTTTCAGATTTTTTTCTTTTAAAGATGAAATAGGCTTGTCATCTTAGTATTTTGTGATATGAAAGGAATCTGATCTTACGTCTATTTAGCACTTGATCAAAAAAAACCAGAAGAATAGCTTTACGCTACACGTTCTTCATCAAAGAGAAAAACCTCTTCAATCGGACATTGAAAAAGCTGTGCGATCTGCCATGCTAATTTCAGTGAAGGATTATATTTCCCCATTTCAAGGAAAACAATTGTCTCTCTCCTAACGCCAACCTTTTCAGCGAGCTGTTGCTGAGTGAGATGATGCCTTGCCCTTAGTTCTTTGATTCTATTCTGCATTTTGGAAGGGAATAAAGATTAAAGTCAGGTTTTATCCGGATGACGAGTATAATACCAAGAACTAGACAGCACCAAAACTGTCCCGATCAACGCTACCATCATCAATACACCTCTCGCTCCCAACTTTTCGAGGAAGGGCGAAACATCATGGACCAAAAGAAGGAGCACAAGAATCCCCATCAAAAGTTGAAACGAAGCCGCCAAAGCGGTATATCCAATTTTCTTAAACATCTCATCAGTCTCAATTGCCCCTTCCTGTTTTTTGATTTTTTGGGCATAATACAGACTGATTCCTGCGCCGATCAAGAGCAGAAGCATCAAAAGGATCAAAAATCTATATGCGGGAGTTAATGGCTCAAAAGGAAGTTGCCTGTAGAGATCAGCTCCGATTCATAGTCCCCAGGCTCCCCAAAAGATGCCCAGAAATCTTAAAGTTTTTGCTTTTTTCATGACAGTCTAGAAGAAAATAAAAGTTATAAATACATAACAATATGTTATATATACATAACTTATAAAAAATCAAGAGAAAAAAAACACTGAATCAAAAATAACATTCAAATCAAAAGATTTCAGTCTGATTTTTTCTCTATTTACAGAGGATAGAGATGCTCCCTATCATTTTAGAGGAGAATACTCTGAAGAAACTTTATCACCCTCAAAGCGAGAAAAAAACCTCTCTCATAAAAAATCCTGATTGACTTATAATCCAAAATCACTAC